>OGXA01000556.1_pt1 | contig 33208 bp, 25 predicted proteins | sample 1576171 | NCBI WGS metagenome assembly OGXA01 (sample SAMEA3541587, study PRJEB24748) | human gut metagenome | biome: human gut; feature: human-associated habitat; material: faeces | place: China | collected 2012 | reverse complement strand
CGAATATTTGCATTTAATTAAAAAGATGCGTTAATTTTGCGCAATCATTTCATCACAAAAAGAATGGCTGACGACTCTTTATTTTTGATTGACATTGATAAGATTCTTCGGGAGAAAGCTCCGAAGCATGTGAAGTATATCCCTAAGTTTGTCGTATCTTATTTGAAGCGCATTGTTCATCAGGATGAATTGAATGTTTTTCTGAGAGAGTCGAAAGATAAAGTGGGGGTGGAATTCCTGCAGGCTTGTCTGGACTTTCTGGATGCCAAATTGATAGTGAAGGGCAAGGAGAATCTGCGAAAAGACGGTCTTTATACATTCGTTTCCAATCATCCCTTAGGCGGACAGGATGGAGTGGCGTTGGGCTATGTACTCGGGAGTTTTTACGATGGAAAGGTGAAATATATGGTAAATGACCTACTTATGAACCTGCATGGACTGGCTCCTCTTTGTATTCCTATCAATAAGACCGGCAAGCAGGCCAAGGACTTTCCGAAAATGGTAGAGGCCGGGTTTGCATCGGACGATCAGCTCATCATGTTTCCTGCCGGGCTTTGCTCGCGTCGCCGGAATGGGGTTATCCGCGATTTGGACTGGAAAAAGACGTTTATAGTAAAGAGCGTTGAAGCGCACCGCGATGTAGTGCCCATTCATTTTGACGGCCGTAACTCCGATTTTTTCTATAACCTGGCGAATCTTTGCAAAACGTTGGGTATCAAGTTTAATATAGCCATGTTGTATCTGGCAGATGAAATGTTGAAAAACCGTCATAAAACATTTACCATTACTATAGGTAAGCCTATTCCCTGGCAAACATTCGATAAGACGAAAACACCTGCCCAATGGGCGCAGTATGTGAAAGATATCGTGTATAAATTGTAAGTTGAACATTGAATATAAAAAAATAGAAGCTCGGAAGATGGAAGATATTATTGCACCGATAAGCAAAGAACTGCTGAAAGCGGAGTTGACCGAAGACAAACGCTTGCGCATGACGAATAAGAGTAATAATCAGATATATATTATTACTGCCCAGGATTCACCCAATACGATGAAGGAAATCGGACGTCTGCGTGAGATTGCATTTCGTGCTGCCGGTGGCGGAACAGGAATGTCCATGGATATTGATGAGTACGATATTATGGATAATCCTTATAAGCAGTTGATAGTCTGGAATCCGGAAGAGGAAGAGATATTGGGCGGTTACCGCTATATTCTCGGTACGGATGTACGCTTCGACGAACACGGCGCGCCGATTTTGGCTACTGCGCACATGTTTAATTTTTCCGAGAAATTCTTGAATGAATATCTTCCTACTACCATTGAGCTTGGACGTTCATTCGTGACGCTCGAATACCAGTCTACCCGTCGCGACAGCAAAGGTTTGTTCGCATTGGATAATTTGTGGGACGGCTTGGGTGCGCTGACAGTGGTTATGCCCAACGTGAAGTATTTCTTCGGAAAGGTTACCATGTATCCCAGCTATATCCGTAAAGGACGCGACATGATTCTTTATTTCCTGAGAAAGCATTTTGCCGATAAAGACAGTCTGATTACTCCGATGAAACCGCTGCAATTGGAGTCGGACGAGGAAGAACTGGCTGCATTGTTCTGTAAGGATACATTTAAGGAAGACTATAAAATATTGAATGGCGAAATCCGTAAGCTGGGATACAATATTCCGCCGTTGGTAAATGCCTACATGAGTCTTAGTCCGACAATGCGTATGTTCGGTACGGCCATTAATTACGGTTTCGGTGATGTGGAAGAAACAGGTATCCTGATTGCCGTCGATGAAATCCTGGCGGAAAAGCGCATCCGCCATATCCAGTCATTCATCGAAAGCGAGCCGGAAGCATGCAAACTGACTTCCGGGGCGAATAAGATATTCTATCCGAGTAGATAAATTATACAGCCGGCAGGCTGTTTCCGTTGATTTTCCGGTAGAGGTCGAGGGCGAATACATCCGTCATGCCGGATATGTAGTCCAATACGGCCTGTATCCTTTCATACAGTGCAGTTGCTTTCATATTATATTGTCCGGATACCCGGTTAATGAGCAACTGCGAATATGCTTTTTCCGGTGAGCGTACCGCATCGATCATCAGTTCGAGCAAGGTGCTGATGATACGGAAACCGGCAAGTTCTATGTCCAATACATCGCGCGAACGGTATATCTTCTTGAAAGATACCTCTGCGCAATGTTGGTAGGCTGCGGCAGGCCGTTCGGTGATATGCTTGATGAGACTTCCCTCAAATTCCCCTTCCAGTATCTGTACTTCGTTATCGAGGAATGCCCGGGTGCATTCGCCGATAAGCAGTCCGATGACGGAAGAACGCAGATAGGCTATCTGTTCATTGGTGTCGCTCACAATCTTGAGCGTATCGAGGATGTGCGCCTTACGTTCGTCGGGAAAGTAGGCCAGCAGCAGGTCCTGCGTTTCCTGCGTAGTAAGAATCTTCAGTTTGTGGGCATCTTCGATATCCATCATCTGGTAGCAGATGTCATCTGCCGCTTCTACCAGGTAGACAAGCGGGTGACGTGCGTACTTCAAAGGTGAACCGTTAAGCTGTTTCATCCCCAGTTCTTCGGCTATTCGCCAGAAGCTTTCTTCTTCGGTAGTAAAGAAGCCGAATTTGGATTTCTGTCCTGCCAGGCTCGATGAAAAGGGGTATTTTACGATGCTGGCAAGTGTGGAATAGGTCAGGACGAAACCGCCTTTGCGGCGTCCTTCAAACTGATGGGTAAGCAGACGGAAAGCATTTGCGTTTCCTTCGAAATGAGTCAGGTCTTCCCATTGTGCCGGGGTGAGTTGTTCTCCGTCGGGTTGTTTTTCTTTCAATGCCAGCCCTTTTCCTTCCGAAAAGAAAGTAGAGATGGCGCGTTCGCCGGAATGTCCGAATGGCGGATTGCCCAAATCGTGCGCCAGACATGCTGCGGAAACAATGGAGCCGATTTCGGGCAGATAAGAGTCTTGCAGTTCGGGGCGGCGGGCAAGGATGGCTTTGGCTACGTCATTGCCCAGTGAACGGCCTACGCAGGAAACTTCCAGACTATGTGTCAGCCGGTTGTGTACGAATATGCTGCCGGGCAGAGGGAACACTTGTGTCTTGTTCTGCAATCTCCGGAAAGGTGCGGAGAAGATGAGGCGGTCGTAATCCCGCTGAAATTCAGAACGGTTCTCGTGACGCTCTTTATGAAACTCTTCCAAGCCGAATCGTTTGGCGGATATGAGGGTATTCCAGTCCATCATGTTCTTACTTTCTTATTATTTAACTGCAAATGTATGACTATTTGCTTCAAAATCCGTAATTTTGTCCGTTAAATAGTGAATTAAAGTAATCTCAATCGTAACTTCATTGAAATGGCAAATAATAGTATGACCGTCCGAATTATAAATAAGTCGAAACATCCGTTGCCTGCATACGCCACAGAATTGTCTGCCGGAATGGACATCCGTGCCAATCTTTCCGAACCGATAGCTTTGGAACCGTTGCAGCGTTGCCTGGTTCCTACAGGTTTGTACATCGCTTTGCCGGCTGGGTTTGAAGCGCAGATTCGTCCCCGCAGCGGTTTGGCTATCAAGAAAGGTATCTCGGTATTGAATTCTCCGGGTACTATCGATGCAGACTATCGCGGTGAAATCTGTATTATCCTCGTAAATCTTTCTTCGGAAACATTTATGATTGAGGACGGAGAACGAATCGCCCAAATGGTAATTGCCCGCCATGAGCAGGCCGTATGGCAGGAGGTGGATGTGTTGGATGAAACGGAACGCGGTGCCGGTGGCTTCGGACATACGGGCGTGTAGTTGGGATGGGGTATGAGTGATTAGCGATGAGTGATGAGTGATGAGTGATTGACGGAGGGTTGCTTATACCATTTGATTTTATATAGATAATGAGCATATTCGATAATAAGAAAATAGGGCTGTTTTTGTTGGTGGCGGGCTTCTTGTTTGTCTCCTGCGGGACATCCCGTAAGCAGGCAAAGGCATTATCGGCGAAGCCTGTGGCGGAACTTACTCCGGAACAGCAGCGTAAGTACGATTATTTCTTTTTGGAAGCAGCCCGTCTGAAGATTCAGAAAGATTATGATGCGGCTTTTGATTTGCTGCAACATTGCCTGACTATCAATCCGAATGCTTCGTCGGCCTTATACGAACTGGCGCAATATTATTTGTTCCTGAAGCAAGTGCCTCAGGGGCAGGCTGCATTGGAGAAGGCCGTGGAAAACGATCCGGATAATTATTGGTACAGTCAGGGACTGGCGAATCTTTATCAGCAACAGGACGAAAAGGAGAAAGCGATGAAGCTGCTGGAAGATATGTCCATACGTTTCACCGACAAGCTGGACCCGCTTTATGCCTTGTTGGACATTTATAATCGGCAGGAGCAGTATGATAAGGTGATTGCTACTTTGAATCGGATTGAGGAGAAGATGGGCAAAAGCGAGCAGTTGAGTATGGAGAAGTTCCGTATTTATCTGCAAATGAAAGACAATAAGAATGCTTTCCATGAGATAGAGAGCCTGGTTGCGGAGTATCCGATGGATTCCCGTTATCAGGTTGTGTTAGGGGATGTATATATGCAGAACGGAAAGAAAGAGGAAGCATATAACATGTACCGCAAGGTGTTGGATGCCGAGCCGGATAATGTCATGGCGATGTATTCGCTGGCGTCCTATTATGAGGAGACCGGTCAGAAAGACCTTTATCAGCAGCAGTTGGACACCTTATTACTCAACAAGAAAGTTCCTTCGGAAACGAAACTGAATGTAATGCGCCAGTTTGTCGTGCAGAATGAGCAGGACGGTAAGGACAGTACGCGGGTTATCAGCCTTTTCGACCGTATTCTGGAACAAGAGCCGGATGATGCCGGGATACCGATGCTTTACGCTCAGTATCTTTTATCCAAAGGAATGAACAAGGAAGCCTTTCCGGTACTGCGTCAGGTGTTGGCAATCGATCCTACCAATACGGCTGCGCGTATGATGTTGCTGGGTGAAGCGGTACGCAAGGAGGATTACAACGATGTGATTGATTTATGCGAAGCCGGCGTTGAAACCAACCCGGAGATGCTGGAGTTCTATTTCTATCTGGCTATCGCTTATAACCAGGCGGAACGGACGGATGATGTGATTTCCATTTGTCAGAAAGCATTGACGCAAATTACGGCGGACAGTAAGAAAGAGGTTGTTTCAGATTTCTATTCCATTTTGGGAGATGCCTATCATACGAAAGATTTGAATACGGAAGCCTATGCTGCCTATGATTCGGCGCTGGTGTACAATCCTTCCAATATCGGAGCTTTGAACAATTATGCTTATTACCTGTCTGTCGAGCGTCGTAATCTGGATAAAGCCGAGGAGATGAGTTATAAGACGGTAAAAGCGGAACCCGATAATGCCACCTATTTGGACACTTATGCCTGGATTCTGTTTGAGAAAGGCAATTATGCCGAGGCCCGTTTGTATATAGACGATGCCATGAAAAGTGACGGAGGCAAAAGCGATGTCATCGTAGAACATTGCGGCGACATCTACTATATGACGGGTGATGTGGACAAGGCTCTGGAGTATTGGAACCAGGCATTGAAGATAGGCAGTAAGTCCAAGACCCTACAGGAGAAGATTCGGAAGAAGAAGTATATCAGTGATAAGTAAGTCGGTAAAACGGTGAAGTGATACATAATAAAAGTAACAAGGTAATGGAACAAACAAAATTCAATGGCAGGACTCTGGTCTTTATGCTCTTTATCCTCTGCTGTCTGGCAGGCTGTAAAACCACCCGGAAGGCGGAGACGTCCAAATTTCCCGAAAGTACCCGCTACCTGTCTTCCAAGGTGCGGCTGACCGTTCCTACCAAAGACGCCGTTTTCACTGTAAACGGTACGATGAAGCTGATAAGCGGCGAACGGATGCAGCTTTCTTTCCTCATGCCTATCATACGTACAGAGGTGGCGCGCATGGAGGTGACATCCGAAGAAATATTGCTGGTAGACCGCATGGGCAAGCGTTACGTCCGTGCTACCCGTAAGGAATTGAAAGATGTGCTACCGAAGAAAGCCGACTTTGCTCATTTGGAAAAGATTCTATTCAATGCTTCCAAACCCAACGGAAAGAAAGAGTTGTCGGGAAAGGAATTGGGCATTCCTTCGCTGGAGAAAGGCAGAATCGAGTTGTCCGGCTTTTCCAATAATTCGTTTTCGCTGACGCCTACCGAGCTGTCTTCAAAGTACACACAAGTTGAGTTGAATGAAATATTAGAAATGCTGATGAGCTTATGAGACGTTTGCTTTGTATTTTTATAGGTTGTTTCTGTCTGGCTTTTCCGCTTCTTGCCCAGTCCAACAAACTGATAAAGGAATTGGAAAGCAAGCGCGGTGCTTTGCAAAAGCAGATTACCGAATCGGAAACACTTCTGAAAACTACAAAGAAAACCGTAAGCAGCCAGTTGAACGGACTTGCCGCTTTGACGGGGCAGATAGAGGAACGCAAACGCTATATCCTTACCATAAATAACGATGTAGAGTCGATAGACCGTGAGCTATCGTCATTGGAACGCCAGTTAGGAAAATTGCAGCGCGACTTGAAGGACAAGAAGAAGAAATACGAGTCGTCTGTCCAGTACCTTTATAAGAACCGTTCCATTGAGGAGAAGCTGATGTTTATTTTCTCTGCACGGAGTCTGGCGCAGACCTATCGCCGCTTGCGTTATGTGCGTGAGTATGCCACCTACCAACGCCTGCAGGGCGAGGAAGTGCTGAAAAAGCAGGAACAGGTCAATAAGAAGAAAGCGGAGCTCAGGCAGGTGCGGGCTGCCAAAGCCAATCTGCTGAAAGAGCGCGAGGCCGAGAAAGTAAAACTGGAAGCGCAGGAGAAAGAAAAGCGTATCCTTGTGGCCGATTTACGGAAGAAGCAACGCGGATTACAGAACGAGATTGCCAAGAAGCGGCGCGAGGCCAGCCAGCTTAATGCGCGTATCGACCGCTTGATTGCCGAAGAAATAGAGAAAGCCCGCAAACGTGCCGCAGAGGAAGCACGCCGTGAAGCGGCTGCCCGCAAGAAAGAAGCGGCTAAAGCGGCTAAGTCGGGAACGTCCGCTTCAGGAAAAAAGGTTGCTCCTCTGGAAACTTATACCATGAGTAAGGCCGACCGCGAGCTGTCCGGTGACTTTGCCAATAACCGCGGCAAGCTGCCTATGCCTATCAGCGGAGCCTATATCATAACCAGCCATTACGGGCAATATGCCGTGGAGGGATTACGCAATGTCAAGTTGGACAATAAAGGTATCGACATCCAGGGAAAACCGGGGGCGCAGGCGCGTGCCATCTTCAACGGCAAGGTGGCGGCCGTATTCAAACTGAACGGGCTGTTTAATATCCTTATCCGTCATGGAGCCTATATTTCCGTATATTGCAACCTGGCTTCCGCTTCGGTGAAACAAGGCGACACGGTCACTACCAAGCAAGCTATCGGCCAGGTATTCTCGGATGGGGCGGACGGCGGACGTACGGTACTTCATTTCCAGCTACGCCGTGAGAAGGAGAAGCTGAATCCCGAACCCTGGCTGAACAGATAAGTTTTATATTGTTGCTCCGTCCAGCAGGTCCAGATAAAGTGCAATAGCCTCTTCAATCTCTTTGACGAAGATAAATTCATCCGCGGTATGGGAGCGGCTGCTCTTGCCCGGTCCTATTTTCATGGACGGGAAAGACATCAGTGCCTGGTCTGAAAGGGTAGGCGAACCGAAAGGAGTCCGACCCATCGTAACGGCCTTTTTTACCAGCGGGTGTTCGGGAGAAACATGCGAAGAACCCAAGCGGAAAGAACGCGCTTTGGCTTCACAGGCGATGTGTTTCCGTATCTCGTCGAAAAGTTCCTGGTTGGTGTAACATTCGTTACTGCGGATGTCGACTACGAATGTGCAGCGGTCGGGTATTACATTGTGCTGTGTCCCTGCATTCACCATGGTTACACTCATTTTTACCGGTCCCAATAAAGCCGATTCTTTCGGGAAACGGTAATCGCGGAACCAGGCAATGTCGTTCAGCACCTTGTATATGGCGTTGTCACCTTCGTTCCGGGCAGCATGCCCCGACCTGCCGTAGGCGGTGACATCCAGTACCATCAGCCCTTTTTCGGCAATGGCGGGTTGCATCTCCGTGGGTTCGCCCACAATGGCGAATTGTATGGGCGGCAGCTCCGGCAGTACGGACTCTACTCCTTCCTTGCCCGACACCTCTTCCTCGCAGGAAGCCAGGTAAATCAGGTTGTAAGCCTGTGTAGTCCGGCACAATTGCAGGAATACCTGCAGCAGGCTGACTACGCTTGCTCCGGCATCATTGCTTCCCAAACCGTAAATCTTGCCGTTCTCTTCCGTAGGGGTGAACGGGGCTTTCCGCCATCCGTTTACGGGCTTCACCGTGTCGATGTGCGAGTTCAGCAGCAGCGTAGGTTTGTTCAGGTCGAACATCGGGCTGAGACACCATATATTGTTGCCTTTCCGTCCGGTTGCCATTCCCTGCATTTCGATGTAATTCTGAAGAAAATCCGCGGCCTGCTCCTCTTCGCGGCTCAATGATGGTATGGCTATCAATGATTTAAGCAGTCCGATTGCCTCGGAAACCAGTGTTTCTATATCCGTTGTCATCGTTGGGTTCTGTTATATATTCGTTATTACTTTGCAAACTTACGGATAAATCCCGAAAAAGGGAGATAGTTTCAAATAAAACTAATACCTTTGTACCCATATTTACCAATTCATTAAAAATATGACTTATCATCATTTGTCTGTTCTGATACATCGTCAGGCAGAGAAGTATGGAGACAAAGTAGCCCTTAAATACAGGGACTATGAAACATCACAATGGATACCTATCACTTGGAATAAATTCTCTCGTACAGTACGTCAGGCAGCCAATGCGTTGGTGGCTTTAGGTGCAGAGGAACAGAGGAACATCGGTATCTTCTCACAAAACAAGCCGGAATGTTTATTTACCGATTTTGCAGCCTTTGCCAACCGTCTGGTTACCATACCGCTGTATGCTACCAGCTCTTCGGCTCAGGCCCAGTATATTATCAACGATGCTCAGATACGTTTCCTCTTTGTGGGCGAGCAATTCCAGTATGATGCCGCTTTCAGCGCATTCGGCTTTTGCCACTCTCTGGAGAAACTGATTATTTTCGACCGCAGCGTCGTGCGCGATCCCCGCGACAAGACCTCTATCTACTACGACGAGTTTCTGGCATTGGGCGAGGGACTACCCCACAATGCCGTTGTGGAAGAGCGTACCGCCCGTGCATCGGACAGCGACCTTGCCAATATTCTTTATACATCCGGCACCACCGGTGAGCCGAAAGGAGTGATGCTGCACCACTTCAACTACAGAGAGGCTATCCGCATTCATGATATCCGCCTGACTGCCATGACGGATAAGGATGTGTCCATGAACTTCCTTCCGTTGACGCATGTGTTTGAAAAAGCATGGACTTATTTCTGTCTTCACAGAGGTGTGCAGGTTTGTGTCAATCTTCGTCCGGCAGATATTCAAACCACTATCAAGGAGATACGTCCTACATTGATGTGCAGCGTTCCCCGCTTTTGGGAGAAGGTATATGCCGGTGTGCAGGAGAAGATTGCCCAGGAGAGCGGCCTGCGGAAAGCAATGATGCTGGATGCTCTTAAAGTTGGGAAGATGCACAACATTGATTACCTGCGTGCAGGCAAAACGCCGCCCCTGATGCTTCATCTGAAGTATAAATTCTATGAAAAGACTATCTATGCCCTGCTGAAAAAGACAATCGGTATTGAGAACGGTAATTTCTTCCCGACTGCCGGTGCTGCCGTATCCGATGAAATCTGCGAATTCGTGCACTCGGTGGGCATCAATATGGTGGTGGGTTATGGATTGACGGAATCTACGGCTACCGTGTCCTGCTTCCTCGACAAGGGGTATGAGATAGGTTCGGTAGGTACTGTCATGCCCGACCTTGAAGTGAAGATTGGAGAAAACAATGAAATCCTGCTTCGCGGTAAGACTATTACTACCGGCTATTATAAGAAACCGGAAGCCACCGCTGCGGCTATCGACAAAGACGGTTGGTTCCATACGGGTGATGCCGGCTATCTGAAGGGAAATCATTTGTATCTGACCGAACGTATCAAGGATTTGTTCAAGACCTCGAACGGAAAGTATATCTCTCCGCAGGCTCTGGAAACCAAACTGTCGATAGACCGTTACATTGACCAGATTGCTGTCATTGCCGACCAGCGTAAGTTTGTGTCTGCCCTGATTGTTCCGGTTTATGGCTTGGTGAAGAACTATGCCAAGGAGAAAGGCCTTGAGTACAAGGATATGGCCGACTTGTTGCAGCATCCTAAAGTGCAGGCTTTGTTCCGTGCCCGCATTGATACGTTGCAACAGCAGTTTGCGCATTATGAGCAGGTGAAACGTTTCACTTTATTGTCCGAACCGTTCAGCATGGAACGGGGCGAGCTGACAAATACATTGAAGCTGAAACGTTCTGTGGTGGCAAAGAATTATAAGGAGCTGATTGATAAGATGTACGAAGAATAAATCGTTTAAGTTGTGTTTGTAGTTCATTTTTTATACCTTTGAAAGCAATACCATATTGAAAAGTTATGAAGGTAAAGAAATGTGCAAATAAAATAAAAGCATTGAATAAGAAAAAGGGGGTATTAGGCTTCCTTTTCTTATTAATGTCTGTGTCGTTAATGGCTCAAACTAATGTTGACTCCTTATTAAATGTACTTGATGAAGAGCTTATTCGTAGTGCTCATTATGAGACGGTTAAGAAGCAACGTATTGCCTTGATAAAGGAGAATGCCTTGAAACATAATATCTCATTAGAAGAGGAATATCGTACTAATCATTTGTTATTTAAAGAATATGAAGCTTATATTTGTGACTCTGCCCGATATTATGTCAATTTAAATATAGGTATTGCAAAGCAAATAGGACGACAAAACTGGCTGAATGAATCAATACTTAAGAAGGCACACATTCTTGCTACTTCGGGACTTTATGCTGAAGCTGTAGAATTACTGAAAACTATAGATAAGCAATATCTTTCCGATGATATGCTTATAGACTATTATATGGCATTTGAAAATATTTATCTTTATCATGCTGAATATGCTCAAGATGATGAATATAGGCCAAAGTATCTTGACAGTATGAATGCTTATAGAGATTCAGTGCTCCAAATAGTTCCCAAAGATACTTATAGATATATTATCATTAAGGGGCCGGTACTGGTTGATCAGAATAAGCAAAAGGATGCAGAAAAACTACTGAATAGTTTTCTATTAGATTTATCTTCCGATACTCGGGAATATGCTGTTGTTACTTCCATTCTAGCTTTCGTTTATCAACTTGGCAAAAAGCCGGATATGCAAAAGATAAATTTGGTGAAAAGTGCTATTGCTGATGTAAAAGGAGTTGTAAAGGAGAATAACTCTCTTCGGACATTGGCAGAAATTCTTTATCAAGAAGGTGATGTGGAACGTGCGAATAATTACATGAAAAAAAGTATAGCGGATGCAAACCTATATAATGCTCGTTTGCGTAATGTTCAAGCTTCCAAAATGCTTCCTATGATAGATTACTCTTATCAGATGGAGAAAGAAATGCAACATAGGAAGTTACAGATTTTCTTGGGAGTGATTAGCTTGCTTTCTGTTTTTCTCATGTTTACTATTGGTTATATTTTTCGCCAGATGAAAAAATTGGCAAGGGCACGATTGGAAGTGGTTTGTGCTAATAATGAGTTGAAAAAACTGAATGCAGATTTGTTAGAAGCTAATAAGCTACAAAAACAGATGAATGATTCATTGACAGAAACAAATCGTATTAAGGAGGAATACATTGGTCGATTCCTCGGGTTGTGTTCTGTCTATATTGATAAGTTAGAAACTTATCGTCGGATGTTGAATAAAAAGGCTGCCTCGGGCAAGGTGGAAGAATTATATAAAACACTCAAATCAACTCAATTCATCGATGACGAACTGAAAGATTTCTATCGGAATTTTGATAATTCTTTCTTGAGTATTTTTCCAGATTTTGTGGAACGTTTTAATAGTTTGTTACCTAAAAGAGAAAACATTGTACCTAAACAAGGTGAATGCCTTACTACAGAAATGAGAATATTTGCATTGATACGTTTGGGAATTACTGATAGTGCAAAGATTGCGAGTTTTCTACGTTACTCCATTACTACTATTTATACATATCGTTCGAAGCTGAAAAATAAGTCGTTGTATCGTGACGATTTTGAGGAAAGAGTAATGAAAATAGGTTCTTTCAAGGCTTAGAAAGTTTATTTGTACTTTAGTTTTTTCTCATTGTACTAGATATTTATGTTGTTGATATATAGTATATAACGTTTATAATGTTTTTAGATTTATTTTAGTTCTCAAATAAAATATATTCATAATTACTGATATTTGCATAACCGTTCTTGGAAGTATAAGACGGTGAAACTTATTGTTTATATTAAATCGAAGTATTATGAATGTAAAAAGAACAAAGCAGTGTCTTTTCCGGTCTTTTCTATTCTTTTCCGGATTACTTATTGCAATGGTAACTTCAGCGCAGCAATTTACGGTAAGAGGTACTGTAAAAGATGCAACCGGTGAACCGGTCATTGGCGCCAATGTAATGGTAAAGGGAACTTCCAATGGTACTATTACTGATATTGACGGGAAGTATTCTGTTTCGGACGTTAATTCATCATCTGTACTTGTGTTTACCTTTATCGGGTATAAGAATGAAGAGATGGCTTGTAAAGGACAGCATGAAATCAATGTGATATTATCGGAAGATTTGCAGACTTTGGATGAAGTGGTAGTGGTGGGCTATGGCTCATTAAGTAAGAAAGAACTTTCCAGTTCCATTGTGCAAGTAGATAAAAGTCAGTTTCAACAAGGTGCGATGAATAATCCGATGGAGATGTTGACTGGTAAGGTTGCAGGATTAAATGTGAATAATACGGCTTCTGCCAATCCGAATTCTGGTTCGTCTTTGCAAATTCGTGGTGCAACCTCTATTACAGCTTCAAACGATCCATTGATTGTAATTGACGGTATTGCAGGTGGAGATATTAGAAATCTTTCTTCACAAGACATTGAATCAATGACTGTTTTGAAAGATGCAGCTTCTGCTGCTATTTATGGTACACGGGGAGCAAATGGTGTCATTCTGATTACAACGAAAAAAGGTGTCAGTGAACCGGGAACGGCTAAAGTAACTTATGATAGTTGGTTTGGTGTGAATCTTGTTAATGATGGACCAGATATCCTTTCACCGGATGAATTCCGTCGTTCACGGCGTGGAACAGATTACGGTGCATCGACTGACTGGTATGGTTTGCTGCTAAGAGATTTTTCTTATGATAACAATCAGTATGTTTCTATTGATGGTAGTACGAAAAACGGATATTATGGTGCTTCTTTCAATTATAAAAATGCAACAGGTATAGACTTGAAAAGCGAGCGCGAAGAATACGGAGGCCGTTTTGTTATAGAACAACGTGTTATAGATAACCGTTTGCAACTGAATGGTTCCTTGAATGCTCGTAGAGTGAATGAAACTTGGGGGAATGACGGGATGTTTGACACCGCTCTTTCTATGAATCCCACAATGCCGTTGTATGACGACAAAGGTAATTATTATCAACCATCTTCTCCTACTGGAGCACGTAACCCTGTGGCAGAATTGAAAGACATAGATAATAACGGACAACGTCTGTATGTGTTGGGTACGGCCGAAGCAAAACTGAATATTCTTCGTTCTGAAAAACAGACTTTAAATACCTCTCTTAGTTATTCTTTGCATTATAATGATTTGAAACAACAATATTTTACTCCTTCTACTTCTGGAGAGTCTTATTGGAATGGTTATAAAGGTCGTGCTGAGGTGACATATCAGAAGTGGTATACACAACGTTTGGAGTGGTTAGTGAATTATGCGCTTGATGTTCAAAACCATAGTATTAAAGCTGTTGCAGGCTATACTTACGAGAATGCCCATTGGGAACGTTTGCAAGCTTCTAATAATGATTTTGCTTATGACAACATTAAATGGCATGACTTGGGTAGCGGTAGCTATTTAACTGATGGAAAAGCGCAAATGGCAACGGGACAATCTGCTTCTAAATTGATAGGAACCTTCGGACGTATCAATTATAATTGGAAAAAATTATTAATGGCATCTGCTTCTATACGCTATGAGGGCTCGACTAAATTTGGTAAAAATCATAAATGGGGTGCATTTCCATCAGCTTCTATAGCATGGGAGATAGCGAATATGGATTTTATGAAGAATGCTTCTAAAGTAGTGAAAAGCTTGAAACCTCGTATTTCTTATGGTGTTACAGGTCGTTCCGACTTTGATTCTTACCTTTCTTTGGCTACTTATAGTACTAAGGGTAGTTATTTGATGAACGGTGAATGGGTAAAAGGATATGCACCTTCTGTGAATGCTAATCCAGAATTGGGTTGGGAGAAGAGTCTCAGTGTCAATATCGGTGTTGATTTTGTCCTTTGGAATCGCCTTAGAGGCTCTATTGATTGGTTCGATCGTCAATCTAAGGATTTACTTTATAACTATACGGCTCCACAGCCACCGTTTGTTTATAATAATATTCTTGTTAATGTAGGTACTACGCAAAACCGTGGTATAGAACTTTCTATTGACGGTGATATATTTAAAGGGACAAAGGTGGAGTGGACTTCAGGTATCAATTATTCTTATGGAACGACTAAATTGAAAGTTCTTTCCAATAATATGTATCAGGCATCGTATGTAGAGTTGTATCAGAAACCTGGAGTGGGAACCAGCGAGTATTTCTTTCGTGTACAAGAAGGTGGTAAGGTAGGACAATTCTATGGTTATGAATATGCCGGAGTGGAAGATGGAAAGATGCTGATTTATACAGATGAAGGTGAAAAGGTTCCGGTTTCGGAAGCTGATGCTAAATATAAACGTTATATTGGTAACGGAACTCCAACTTCTTTTCTTTCATGGAATAACACATTACGTTATAAAAATTTTGACTTAAGTATCTTTTTCCGTGGTGCGTTTGGTTTTGATATTTTTAATATGCGCAGATACGGTATGGGGCTGCAAGGTGCCGGAACAGACAATGTACTTCGCGATGCCTATCTGAAAGATAAAAACATTGTAACAGGTGGTGGTGTCATATCTTCTTTCTTTCTTGAAAAGGGAGATTACTTTAAATTGGAAAATGTGACATTAGGATATAATTTTACACCGAAGCCCAATAAAATTTTGAATAGTATGCGTGTGTTTGTTTCTGCCAAGAATCTTTTTACGCTAACTGGATATTCGGGAAATGATCCTTCTATTGTATCTGTCAATGGCTTGACACCGGGAGTTGATTCAAATAGTGCTTATCCTACTGCTACTCAACTGAGCTTGGGATTGACATTGCGATTTAAATAATTAGTATAATCATTCAATAGAACGAAAACATGAAATATATAAAATATAACTGGCTGCTATTGGCCGTTCTGAGTTTTTCTTTGTCATCCTGCTTCGATCTTGAAGAGGAAGTTTTTGACAGAGTAGATTCCTCGATTTATTATCAAAATGAGAAAAGTGTACAAGGTGCCGTTGCTTCTATTTATGATACTGGTGCAAGGAGTTATATGGAATATTTTTGGTATCTTCAGGAATTTTCTGCCGACCAGGTAGCATGGCGTTCTTGGAATGGAGGGTTGTGGGGATATGATGAAGCTGAGAAATTTGTTCTTTCTACCCATACTTGGACTCCAGACTCCAAAATTATTCGTTCCACGTGGGAAACCTCATGGACTACTATCGGACTTTGTAACACATTAATTGCTGATTTGCAGACTCTGAATCCTGCTTCACTTAAAATGACAGAAGAAAAAATGAAATCTTATATCGGTGAAGTACGTACACTCCGTGCATGGGCTTATTATAATATTTTTGAAATTTGGGGTGGTGCTTTACCGTTGAATATATCTGCTGGGACAGACGTTCCTCCTACAGCCGATCCAGACTTTGATACAAGCTGTAAGAAGATATATGACTTTATCATGGAGGAATTGGATGGTTGTGTAAACGATCTTGAAAGAAACAGTGTAAATCGTATGAATCAAGCGGTGAATCGTATGATTAAGGCTCGTTTATTGTTGAATTCTGAAATTTTTATTAAAGAAAATCATTATAACGAATGCGCGATACTTTGTCAGGAGATATTGGATAACAAATATGGTACTTATTCTATAGTAGATGATTATCGTAGTATTTATTCGATGGATAATATTAATTGTCCGGAGGTTGTGATGGCTTTTGCTTTTGAAGTTGGGCAACTTGAGTGTGGTTGGATGCGTGATATGCCTTTCTTGCCTTATAATATTTGGGAATATTTTGGTGGTACTTATACGCAAAGTCCTTGGAATTGCACATGTTTAGTTCCTTCATACGATAATTCGGGCAATGTTAATTCATTCGGAGGAACAGATTCTCCGAAATGTTTCTTGGATGCTCCTTATAACGATAAATTGGGTGCAGTGTATGAGCGTTACGATGATAGAGATATCCGTAAGCAAAATTATATATATGATGAAACAATCGGTAACTATAAAGGGATGTTTCTGAAAGGTGCTATTAAAGCCAATTACGGGAAAGGCGAAGCATTAAAAGCAGATGCAGACCGTGATGGACAGCCTATAGTATATGTTGATCAGGTCGGTACTTTTATGAATAAAGGTCGTAATTTAGAAACAGTAATGTCTCCTCGTTGGGGAGAAACAACTTCAGGTGTAAGACTGGTTAAGTATCCTATTTATCCGGAGTCTGTGGGAATCGATTTTCAGAATATAGACGAAGTCGAATTCCGTTTGACCGAAGTGGTATATATGTTGGCAGAGTGTAAAATGCGTGCCGGAGATTCCAATGGGGCGAAAGAACTGGTAAACAATGTGCGTAAGCGTTACTTTACAGCATCAGACTGGGCAGTAGTAAAAGATATACCTGGACCAGGATTTACAGATTTTGATATGGATTGGATGTTGAGCCAATGGGGATTGGAGTTTCTTTCAGAAGGCCGTCGTCGCCGTACAGACCTACGTCGTTTCGATAAGTTTACACAAGGACAATGGTGGTTTTTTGGCAGGGCTACAGAAGACGGCAAGGTACTTCCTGCACAACGTGATCGTAAATATGAGTGGTATCCGCTTCCGTCATCGGCTTTGTTGGTTAATCCGGGACTAATTCAGAATCCTAGTTATAAGTAATATTAAATCAGAGAACTCATGAAGAATATATTTTATTTACTGTTATTGATGCCGTTAATGGTATTAGTGAACAGTTGCGATGATAAGAAAGAAATTGTGTTTGATAGTGAATTACCTCAATTTGAAATAAAAGATAATGCTATTTTATTGGAAGTAATTATGCCTCAGGGCACGGATGCTGATGAGAATATTTATATTGTAGGTGATTTTAATGACGGAGAAAATGCTGTAGGCCAGTTGGAATGGCGTTTGGAAAAAGCTGGGAATAGTGATGTGAAGTGGGGTATTTATCTGTTTCCTTCTACATTCAAGAATGGTAAGACGCTGGCAGACGGTTTCTATTTTGTTTCGGAAAAACAAGGAAAGGAACGTACAGTGAAGAATGAAGATGTATCTCATGTCTTGAATGTTGGTGTAGGTACGAGAACGAATGTAACGGTTTCCCGTTGGGCGACTTATTTTGAAGAGGAAGAAGAACCGGATAAGATAGTACATGACGGTTATGTTATTTATGTAGAAGATAATTCCGGCTGGGATGTTGTGACCCTTTATGCTTGGAGCAACGACTCACCCGAATTGTTTGGTGCTTGGCCGGGTATACAACCTGCCGGAACCGAGGTGAAAGATGGGGTTACTTATAAATATTTCGATACAGGTGCAGATAATGAGGGGCTGACATATAATCTTATTTTTAATAATAATAATGGAGGTGAACAGTTTGATGCTGCTGTAGTAACACTTAATCGGGACTATTATTTGCGAATCACAAACACCGGTTATGAAGAAATAGATCCGAATCAAAATATCAAACACGATGGATATGCTATTTTTATTGAGGATAAATCAGGTTGGGATGCATTGTCTTTGTATGCTTGGGGCAATGAGTTACCGGAATTGTTTGGTGCTTGGCCAGGTATTCTAACTACTGGAACTGTGATTATTAAAGGTATTACTTATAAATATTTCGATACAGGAAAAGCAAACGAAGGGCTGATGTATAATTTTATATGTAATGATGGTGGTAGTAACCAATTTGATTTGGCAACTGTAACATTGGACCGCGATTATTATTTTAGTATTACTGATAAAAAAGGGGTGGAAGTAGATCCTCAGAATCCAGGTACGGTAGAACCGGATCCCGATCCGGTGGATGGTTATACCATTTATGTTGTCAATAATACCGGTTGGGAAGGATTGGCATTGTATGCTTATGTTGGTATTGATCCCGTCATTGGTGCTTGGCCGGGAATGCAGGCTACTGGAAGCCAAGATATTAATGGAGTGACTTTTACAGGATTTACTATGCCGGTAGAACTTTCTGACACATCTATAACTATTATTTTCAATAACAATAATGGTGGAGTTCAGTTACCGGATCTTCCGATAACCTTAAACCGCGATTATTATTTCACAATCACAGCCGATGCTTGTACGGAAATAGAAGCACCTGTCGCAAACTAAAAACAAAATATATGAAATTCAGAAATTATTTATTAATGATACTTCCGATGTTGTTACTGCACTTCTTCACAGGGTGCAGTGATAACTCAGGAGAGGGTATGGAAGATTTGACTCCCGCAACGGGTAACATAGGAAATAAAGTTGTGTTGTATGAAGCAAATCCTAAAATTTTTGCTCGGACCAATGCTTTAGCTGCTATTACAACACGTTTGGATGAAATCAAATCTTTGGGGACTACTGTTCTTTGGTTGATGCCTATTTATGAGCAAGGGGGCGAAAATGCTGTCGGTTCACCTTATTGTGTGAAAGATTACAAAAAACTGAATGCCGGGTATGGTACACTGGATGATGTGAAAACTTTAGTTGCAAGGGCACATGAGAAAGGCATGCGTGTCATTTTCGACTGGGTGGCCAATCATACGTCTTGGGATAACGCATGGATGCAGAATAAAACTTGGTACACACAAGATGCCAATGGAAATATTATTTCTCCAGAGGGTATGGGATGGGCTGATGTTGCAGATCTGAATTATGATAATGTCGATATGCGTGCTGCCATGTTGGAGGCTATGAAATATTGGATAGAGGTAGTGGATATAGACGGTTATCGTTGTGATTATGCAGAAGGAGTCCCTCATGACTTTTGGCAACAAGCTATCAACGAACTGAAAACTATTAAAGGAGATGATCTGCTGATGCTTGCCGAGGGGAGTGAAACTACTTTGTTTGCTGATGGCTTCGACTTGGTATACGGATGGGATTTTGCACAGGAGTTACAAGCTGTCTTTGCCGGGAAATCAAAACTGTCAGCATTGTATAAGATACATAATCAGGAATATAAGGGGGTGCCTATAGGTAAACAACGTTTACGTTATTCTACAAATCATGATTTGGCAGCAGAAAAATCCCCATTGGAAGTCTATAAGAATGAACGTGGAGCAATGGCGGCATTTGTCATTTCCTCTATGTTGGGTGGTACGCCACTTATATATAGTTCACAGGAGGTTGCCTATGATCATCCTTTGTCATTTTTCGAATATACATCCATTGATTGGAGTTCAAACTCTGCTTATTTAAACGAATACAAGCAATTGATGCAGATATACAATTCTTCGGCAACATTGAGAGAAGGAACCCTGAAAACTTATGAAACAGGTAATGTCGCGTCCTTTTATTACAAGAACAAGGGAAAAGGATTGCTTGTAATGGTGAATACAACCAATGAGAGGCTGGCGGTGAAAACACCCATAGAACGAGCCGGGGATAGTGTGAAAAACCTGATGACAGGTGAGGTCATAACACTTCCGGTGGCTTTGTCGTTGGAACCTTATCAATATTATATTTGGGAAAAAGAATGAGTGCTATGCGAATGAGAAATATACTGTTTTTAATAGCATTATTACCATTATATTGCGCATGTGGCAGGATACAGCATACTAATGCTTATCCGTCACTTGCTCCTGAAGATGTGGTGATGTATCAGGTGAATCCGCGTGTATTTGCTCCAAATTCTTCTTTTAATGCTGTAGGTGAATATTTGGATTCTATTTGCAGGTTAGGAGTGAATGTTGTATGGTTTATGCCTATTAATGAGGTTGGGCGGGAGAGTTCGGTGAATTCGCCCTATTGTGTCAAGGATTATAAATCGGTAAATCCGGAATTCGGAACTTTGGATGAATTTAAAGGGTTGGTTGATGCTTGTCACAAGAAAGGATTACATGTCATTATTGATTGGGTGGCAAACCATACTTCTTGGGATAATGCTTGGATACATAATAAAGAATGGTATATGCAGGATGAAGAAGGAAATATAGTTTCTCCGGCTAATACCGGATGGAAAGATGTTGCAGATTTGAACTTCGACAATAAGGAAATGCGTCTTGCCATGATTGATGCTATGAAGTTTTGGGTAGATAGTGTCGGAGTGGACGGCTTTCGTTGTGATGCGGCCGACTTTGTACCTTTCGACTTCTGGAAACAAGCAGTTGATTCACTTCGGGCAATTCCTCACCATCCATTGCTATTGTTAGCCGAAGGCAAACGGAAAGATCATTTTACGGCCGGATTTGATATGAATTATGCATGGGATTTCCTGGAGGGTGTCCGTGATGTATTTGTGAAAGATAGTTGTGTTACCACATTACTGGATATAGCACATTCGGAGTACGATACTATTCCGGCCGGGAAGGTAAAGCTACGTTTTATTACTAACCATGATGAAATGGTAAAAATGTCTCCTGTAAGAGAGTTTGGGAGTGAACGTGGAGCAATGGCTGCATTTGTGCTTTCGTCTTATCTGCAGGGTGGTGCGCTGATTTACAGTTCGCAGGAGGTTGCCTTTCCGGGGCGTGTGGATTTCTTTCATTATTGCCATATTGACTGGAATGCCAATAATGCCATACGTACGGAATATGAAATCTTGATGAAACTCTATAATGATTATCCTGCCATTCGTAAAGGAGAATTGAAAATTTATCCGGATTGTGATGTGGCGGTATTTCAAAAAGGGACGGACCGGAATCGTTTTTTAGTCTTGGTAAATGTACGCAATGCAGTTCGGAATTTTTTTCTGCCTGAAGAATGGAAAGGACATGAGTGTATGGATGTTTATAAGGATACTCTTGTTGCATTGGAGGATACGTTGCGTTTGGCTCCCTATGAATATAGAATACTTAAATATTAGGATATGATGAATATGATAAGAACAATACTTTTCGGACTGTTCCTATGTGTCGCATCTCAGGTGTTTGCTCAGCATTTGGCATCACCGGATGGTAATTTGGAATTGTTATTCCGGCTGGATAATGGTATACCTACCTATCAGCTTGCTTATAAAAATAAAACGGTTATTGCTACCAGCCGTTTAGGACTGGAGATGGAAGAAGCTTCGCTTACTGGCGGTTTTTTACAAAAAGATGTCCGAAATTCATCTTTTGATGAAACATGGACACCTGTCTGGGGAGAGTATGCCAGTATCCGAAATCAATATAACGAAATGCTTGTGACCTTAACACAAGAAAATGAATATAAGCGTGTATTACTGCTTCGCTTCCGCCTTTTTAACGATGGATTGGGATTTCGTTATGAATTGCCGGAACAGGAAACTATAAACTATCTGATTGTAAAGGATGAATATACTGAGTTCAATCTGACAGGTAATCACAAGACTTTTTGTATTCCAGGGGATTACGATACCAATGAATTCGCCTATACCACCGCTCCTCTTTCTGAAATAAAAGAGGTTATGGAAAAAAGATTGTGTAAGAAAGGTTATGAGTCCAAAGCAACCTCTTTTACAGTACAGACTCCGTTGATGATGAAGAGTTCTGACGGCCTTTACATCAACATACACGAAGCCGCTTTGGTGGATTACTCCGGTATGTTGTTAAATGTGGATGATAAAGATTTTCGTCTGAGTTCTCATCTTACTCCTGATAAGTTAGGCAAGAAAGGATATTTGCAACTTCCGTGTCGTACGCCTTGGCGTACTGTTATTGTTAGTGATGATGCTCGGGATATCCTTGCTTCGCAATTGATTTTAAATCTAAACGAGCCTTGCCGCTTAGAAGACACTTCTTGGATTAAACCGCAAAAATTCATAGGCGTATGGTGGGAAATGTTTACTGGAGAAGGTCGTACTTGGGCGTATAGTGATTACAATAAAGCCAAACCGGGTGTTACAGACTATACGGCAATAACTCCGAACGGTCGTCATGCAGCCAATACTGCTCATGTAAAAGAATATATTGATTTTGCGGCAGAGAATGGCATTGATGCTGTATTGGTAGAGGGATGGAACGAAGGTTGGGAAGATTGGGCTTCTTACCGCAAAGACCGTCAGTTCCTTTTTACCAAACCTTATCCTGATTTTGATGTGGAGGAATTGCACCATTATGCTGCCAGTAAAGGGGTACGGATTATAATGCATCATGAAACATCCGCTAATGCCGCTGATTATGAACGCCAGTTGGAAAAGGCTTTCCAATATATGGTAGATAATGGATATAATTCTGTGAAGACTGGTTATGTAGGATATGTTATCCCGCGTAGTGAATATCATTCCTCGCAATGGATGAACAATCACTATATTCATGTGGTAGAACGTGCTGCTGCTTATAAGATTATGGTAGACAGCCATGAGGCGGTTCGTCCTACAGGATTGTGCCGTACATTCCCTAATTGGCTTGCACAGGAGTCTGCCCGTGGCGGAGAGTTTGAGTCGATGGGAGGAAATGATCCTGACCATACTACTATTCTTCCTTTTACCCGTTTGAAAGGTGGTCCGATGGATTATACTCCCGGTATCTTTGAAACTCGTTTAAGTTATTATAAAGGAGATAAGATGAAAGAACAGGTTGGTACGACTTTGGTTAAACAGTTGGCTTTATATCTCACTATGCCCAGCCCGATTCAGATGGCTGCTGATAAACCGTCCAATTACCGTCGTTTTATGGATGCTTTCCAATTTATCAAAGATGTTCCGGTAGATTGGGCCGATAGTTATTACCTTGAAGCGGAACCGGGAGATTATATAACAGTTGCCCGTAAGGCAAAAGGGCGCGAAGAATGGTTTATCGGCGCAATTACCGATGAAAATGCGCGTACCGCTGTTATTCCGTTCGATTATCTTCCCAAAGGAAAAAAATTTATTGCCACTATCTACGAAGATGGCAAGGATGCTGACTGGAATGCTAATCCACAAAGTTATAATATTCGTCGGATAACGGTGACAAATAAAAGTATCTTGAAGCAGAGGTTGGCACCAGGCGGTGGAGTAGCTATTAGTTTGAAAGAGGTGACAGGGAAGATTTTAAATAAGTGAAAAAAGGAGAAATAGCAAATATTATTTTGCATTTAATAGTGAAGTTAACAATGGAAAAGCATGGGCTGTGAGGTTCGTGCTTTTATATTTTGGTTTCATTAAAGAAGGAATGTTTGAAAAAGTAATGTATAGTTACAGTGCGTCAATAGTAATATATTACTTTCCAAGTCCCGTTGAATGAACTCCATCGAGTCAGGGACTGAATGCCTTTGACTTCCTGACTGAATGCCTTTCACTCAGAGACTCATTGTTCCCCTGTTCAGAAGTCTTTGTGAGCGGGGAGGGAGAAAAGGGGAAAAAGTTGGAAGTCGGGATAAAAAATGTGTATTTCTTCTTAGGGTTGCGCCGGTGTGGTCTGTTTATATTCTATGGAAAGATATTTTTAATCTTAAAACTTAGTATGCTATGAGAAAGCTTTTATCGGCGCTGATATTGTCGTTTTCAATATGGAGCGTTTTTTCATGCCGGCAGGAAAATAATGTAACCGTTAAGCAGTATCCCATGTTCTGGACATGGCTGGATTATCGTCCCGGCATGAATTTCGATTCGGTATGCCAGGTGATGAATGACATCGGCATGGATGGAATAATGCTGAATGCACCTACCCCCGACGACTATCGCATTGCCATTCCCATAGCCCGTAAACACGGCATTGAAGTATACGCATGGTTGTGGACCATGAATCTGGAGCACGACCGCGATAAGATTTTGGCAGAACATCCCGACTGGTTCAGCGTAAACCGCAACGGAAAGAGCCTTGCAGATACTACGGCATATGTGGATTATTATAAATTCCTCTGTCCCGCACTGCCTGAGGTGCGCGAATTCATCGGGGAGAAAATTAAGTCGTATTGCGAAGTCGAGGGATTGAGCGGGATTGCCATCGACTACAACCGTTTGGTGGATGTAGTGCTTCCTACCACGTTATGGCCGCATTACGGTATTGTGCAAGACCGGGAATATGCCGCATGGGATTACGGTTATCATCCCGCTATGCTTGAAAAGTTCAAGAGCAGGTATGGCTATGACCCGCGTGAGCAGCAGGACCCTTCGGCAGACATAAAGTGGCGGCAGTTCCGTTGCGACCAGATAACGGAAGTTGCGAATATGATTGCCGGAGTGGTACATTCGTATGGCAAGACAATGGCGGCATCTCCGTTTCCTACACCGAAGATGGCTTCACGCATGGTGCGGCAGGACTGGGGTAAATGGAACCTGGATATCGTTTTTCCGATGGTTTACCATACTTTCTATACGGAAGATGTCAGTTTTATTTCCGATTGTACCGTTGAGAATGTGCGCGACAAGAATGATAAAACCGTATTGTATTGCGGCATGACTGCTACCGATGGTCCGGAAATGTTCGAATGTATGGATGCCGCGCTGAATAGCGGCGCTCAGGGCATTGCCGTATTTACGGTGGCAGGCTTGCGCTCGTCCGAGGTAAAGAACCGGTTCAAAGCTTATACGGACAGCGTACGGGCGGTGCGCGCGGCTAATGGCGGTATCATTGAAGCGGTGCATCCTCACGTGGCGGATACCAATCCTTTTACTCATAAAGGCATCATGGCGTCGGTGGAAAAGCGTATGCGACGGATTGTGGCCGAAGCATCCGGTAAAGAGGAGTTACCCCCGTTGGCTTTGGGTGAGTATAAGCAAACGGAATCTTACGATGCCACCCGTTGCTATCGGGTGTCGGATGAGAACAGCAGGACGGTCTTTAAGGTTACTTTCTACTTCTATGGTGATGTACTTTCGGGTTGGGATGTAGTGGCGGAATAGCCCGCCCTCTTTCTTATTCCGTTGATTGCAGCGGATTTATGCGATTTTTTCAGACTTTTGCACTATCTTTGCGGTTTGAAAAGATAGAATTTGAAGAAAGTATATGATTACCATTGAACAACTGAAAGATATCAAGGAACGTACCGAAGCGTTGAACCGCTATCTGGACATCGAAGGAAAAAAAATACAAGTGGAAGAGGAGCAATTGCGCACGCAGGCTCCGGGTTTCTGGGATGACCAGAAAGCCGCCGAAGCTCAGATGAAGAAAGTGAAAGGCTTGCAGCAATGGATTTCCGGCTACAATGAAGTCAAGGTTATGGCGGATGAGTTGCAGCTTGCATTCGATTTCTACAAGGATGAACTGGTAACGGAAGAGGAAGTGGATGAGGCCTATGCAAAGGCATCCGCTGCCGTAGAGGCCCTTGAGCTCAAGAATATGCTTCGTGAGGAAGCCGACCAGATGGATTGTGTACTGAAAATAAATTCGGGAGCCGGCGGCACGGAGAGCCAGGACTGGGCGAGCATGCTGATGCGTATGTATCTGCGATATGCCGAAACACACGGATATAAGGCAACTATTTCCAACTTGCAGGAAGGCGACGACTTTAAATCTCTGCTCATTTGCAATGTCAAAATCGCAGATGAATTGTTGGGCAAATTCTTCTGTGTTGTCAAATCCGTTCGCCAAGGTCAAGCGTCTAATCCATGAAGCAGTTGTTTCGTCGTTCTTCTGGGCAATGATAACAGGCAAATACATATTGCAAATATTCCTTGTATCGTCAATTTTCGCATTTTCTTTTATTATACCACAAACAGATTTTCAATTATACTTATACATTCCATATAAATCTACACTTTTTCATCAAAAATATTGCGGTTACACGATGGATATTGTATAATCGAATTGAAAGGATGTGAAAGTTTTGGCGACCTTCTACCAGACCGAAATCGTGTACAAGTGGTATCGAAAAAGCAAAGATGATGCAGATGGGCAGGCCACTAAATACACGATTCTCGACAAAGACAAGCTGACGGATTGTCAAGAAACGATTCGCTCGATTAGTGAACTAGCGAAATGGCTGGGCCGTAAGCGTCTGCCGCCTGATGGATATACCGTTCCTTTTGACGGTGTGCGCGATAAAGCTCTCATAGACGCTATGTTCGAGGACATCAACCGCTATCGCAATGTAAAGCTCTGCTATGCTGCGCTCAAGGATGGTGCGGTATACGAGGCCCTACATGAAGCTGTTGGGTGCTTTCTGCCCACCGAAACGCGAGAGGAACAGACCAGGCACTATATCGAAGATGGTGTACCTGACTTTCTTGCCGAGCGCATGGGTTATACCGATGAAGCCATCAACCTATTATTAGGAAAGTGGCCGCAATATACCAATGCCCTCGCCGCTGCTACGGTTCTCTGCTGTATGTGGAAAGACATTGAACAACAGCATGATGAAGAACTACAAAAGAAATACGGCCTGAAAATCCGGGACTATGGAAAAGGGACGGCGGGCGTTCTGCGATGGTGGTCTAACCCGGCATCTACCGATGAAATTCGGGAACTACTGGAAGAACGACGGCAGTACATCCTAAAAAGCCTGTTCTATTACAGACGAAAGTACATGGATGATGACCCTGATGCTGAAATTCAGAGCCTAAAGCGATTCCCCGGCAGTTGGCTGAATGCCATTTCCAAAATCGAGCAGATTCGTGTGGGTCCGCAATGGCCGAGTGCAGAAGCAATGCTGGATTATGCGCTTGCAGGCCCCGATATATGCGTAAAGCGCGGCATGGATGACATTGTAAACGCGCACCTAAGCAGTGTACGCCTTCAGATAGACAGTGGTACCGACCAGCAATACCTTGTTGCTGATTCCATTGTAGATGCGATGTACGCTTATCTGTCGTGGGATTTGCAGCATGGGTTATCCTATCGCAAATGCCTTTGCTGCGACACATACTTTGTCGTTGGAAATCATGACCGCAAATACTGTGACGCCCATATGCCCCCGAATGGACAGTATCAACGGAAACTGATTTATAAAAAGCTGGAAGAGACAGCCGCAAAGGAGGAACCTGTATGCAAGAACGAACCGTAAATGTTGGAACAGTAAGCACATTTGACCTGCACGTCCTACGAAATGCACTGGCGGTGTACAGCGATTACACCAAAGACGAGCTGGAATCCGGTGCGTTGAGCGCATCGGACAGAGAGTGCATCCAAGAGGAACAGCAAGCTGCAAAAGCCCTGATTCATAAGTTTTGTAATCTTGATTAAGTAAAGCAACAGCCTCCACTTGCAGTATGGAAACCGTAAGTGGAGGCTGTTTTGTATATGTTCGACAGTTTTTGTGATGGAAGTTTGTGCTATTTTTTGAGGGCATAAAGTCTTGGAGTCCGAATTATGGGTACGGACAAATGGTAGAATGGAGATAGAAAGAAAAACAAAACGTTTCGATAACCCATCGAAACACAAGTCGAATGGAGGTTATACCATGAAAAAGTTTGCATCTAAGCTATTTGCTTGCCTTCTGGTTGTCGTTATTGCCGCCAGCATAATGTGCAGCAGTGCTTTTGCACTTTACGCTCCGTGCAAAAAAGATGGTTGCTATAAAATGAGGGTTGCAGGTTCTTTTTTCTGCGAGAGACATAGGGATAACTATTATGCCCCAAATGATGAACCCAAAAAGCCAGAGCCCGTAAAAACCAATACCATCTATTGTGCAAAGAGTGGCTGCACCAGACTTCATAGCACTTACTCTAAGTATTGCATCTACCATCGTCCGGGGAGCAAATTAGTTGATTCCGATTCTTCCACATCCAAGTCTTATAGTTATTCGACCAAGAGCAGTAAGTCGTCCTCCAGCAAAACCTCTTCAAAAAAATCTTACAACTCGTACGATGATGGCTATGATGATGTGTATGATAATGATGACTATGACTGGGACCGATACAATAGTGATTCCGATTACGCTGACGGCGTTGATGATGCAATGGATGAACTCGATTGGTAACAGGGAGAGCCATCATGAGTATTCCAACAATTTCGTCTGGCAAAAACAACCACTACGACCTCGGCCCAACTCGCAAGTATGATATAGACATCATCTGCAAGGCACTTTTTCACTATGAAAATCTTATGTCTACTAAGGTGCATGGAGCCGAGCCGGGCAGTGATGAGAGATTCTTTCTGGCATCGGAACGCAATGCGGCAAGAGAGTTGGTCGAACGATACAGCAAACCATTACCCTTATACGAATAACGGAGGTACACGCCATGGCAAACGATTATGGCTATTTCGGCAGTGGCAGCACTGGCTATGCACATTACAAACAGGCATTTGACCGCAACTTTGGCGGTAGTTCCGGTGGCGGCGGTGGTGGCCGCAGACCTCCACAACGGAATAATGGCAGCAACAATGGTGGTGGCGATAATTCCGGCTGTGGTATTCTGACGCTTATTGCTGTGGTTGTTATTGTTGCATTTATTGTTCTTCTGAGTACGTGAAAAGGCGTGGATGCTGCATCATCGGCATCCACGCCATCTTTATAGTAAAACGGTAAGTAAATACTATGGTTTTGAAATGCGTTATCCCATCTGAATAATCACTCGTCTTATGTGAGAGAATCGTTATATGAGTAGTCATTTACTATAGTTAATTGCGCAATCTGATAGCTTTTAAAAGAAAACCCCTGAATATATGATGACGGATTCTATATAAAATTGTATAATAGAGCTATCAAATACTTGTTTCTATGTCAAATTTCATATCAAGCGATAAGGAGGATTTTATGAGTAAAGAGCCGCTGTTTAGAACCGGCATTGTTTCTTGCGATGGGAAGGACTTTGTGTTCTACCTACGTGATTTTCAATTTTGTATAATCGACCCATCAAAAGAATCCATTGGTATACTTCCAAACGGAAACCCTCCAAGGTTGAGCGCTAATGCGGATGGCCTTATTTGTGGCACGACACACAATAACAAAGATGTTGCCATCTATGCACCAGATGTCAACAGTAAGAGCATAGATGGTGTATGTGTTCTTAATACCGACCATTATTGGCTACGCACTTCAAACCTTTTGCCAACTCCACGGGAAACAGATTTTGTATTTGATACCATCGCATTTACTGGCGGTACGCTATCACAGACGTTTTCCCCAAACAAACTATCAATCGAATTTGAAGGCAAAGGAATTCTAACAAAGCAGCAAGATGATTCTATTAGCTTTAAATTCCAATATAATGATGTACCCTGTAATGTTACAATTTCATCAAATATTATAATGGGTAATAGCGTTGGAGGAGTCTCAATAAGTAATACCCAAGTGAATCTTGTTATGCATTTTGATAAGCAACAAAAAGTGGGTGATGCTTTTATTCATTACAAAAATATTTGTAAATTGCTTTCTTTTATGACTTTCCGGCAGAATGTTTTTTTCGAAAAAGTCTCAGTCTGGCAAACCAACGAAGATAAATCGCAGCAAACGGCATCACAGTGGGACTTGTATACAAAATCGACTCCTTATGAGCCATCAAAGAAAAGTTCTTTACTATGTATCTCGTTCTCAGATATTAAAGACTATCTCCAACCGTTACTTAAAATCATTTACTGCAACATTGAGAGAAAACCTCACTATTTAGCAAATTTTATTCCTTCCGATGATGCTTCCTACGGAAGAATTGATGACAATACAATTAAATCTATTTGCTCCTCTCTTGAATGCGAAATTGCCCTGTCCGATATGCCAGAAAACCCGGAGGCTAAACAGCTCAAAGAACTTGTGGACAAAGTAAAGGAAGTTGTAAAAGCGCATCAGCACGGAAAAAATCCTCTTTCTCCCAAAAGCTATGCAAAAATTGATGGGAACATCAAACACTGGGGGATGGCAACAGCCGACCAAGTCGAATATCTGTACAACAAGCACATGAATGCCGTCGAATCTATTCCGACCGTAGTCAAACTTGGAAAGGATGATATTTCAAATTTCATAAAATATCGAAACGATATAACCCACGGAAGCTATCGTGTTGGCGACAAGCGTATTGCTCAAACCGCGTTTGCACTTGAAGGCTTGGTTTACTGTTGCATTCTATCTAGGGTTGGTATACCCGAAGAAGAAATAGAAAAGCTCTGTGCTCAAAAAGTATTGCGCTGACCAGTCAACTGTTTTCCCGGCTTACAGCAAGTATCTTATGCAAAAATCGCCAAACGATTTCACTCGCTTGGCGACTTTGTTTTTATTCCGCAGGCTTATTTTCCTGCTCGTCCAGATACGTTTTGAGGATGCGTTCAATCGCAATCGTCATTGTCTGGCCTCTATCATCGGCGTATTTTTTCAGACGCTCGTAGATTTCGCGGTCAATATAGTAATTGATATAATGACCGTCTTTCTTCGGTCTTGCCATTGAAACACCCCCTTACTCGATTTTCTTGACCAGTCCCATGTCAAAGGCATATGGGAATCCCAGCGTTTTCTCACCGCCAGCGGTAAAGCGAACAGTAACAGTGCGCTCGGCCATACTCACGATAGTGCCCTCACCAAAAGTCTTGTGCTGTACCCGCGTACCGACCCTGATGCCGGACACATCAGCTTTAGGCGTATTGGCAGGTGCTGCGGGCTTTGGTGTGCTGATGAATGTAGAAACATTTGCGGCAGGATACGCCTGTCTGACGGGCTGTCTTGCGGGCTGTGGCGCAGCTTTTGTTGTAGTCACAGGAGCCGCAGCAGGTTTGGCTACGGGTTCCGGCGCGTTCATCCGCATTGCCGCCATGACATCAGCAATAGAATCGTGACGTTTCGGCGCTTCCATCTCGGAATCCTGCTGGGCCGACATTCTGGCAAAATCCTCGGCACTGATGACTGTGCTGAACAGGCCAACATCCTCGTCCTTGCTGTGCATACGCAGACCCGTGTATTCCAGAGAAGAATCCTCGTAACGCTTGAACTTGTAGATGGCATCGTTCATCAGACTGTCGTTAAAGACGTTCAAGCTCACAAGCAATTCGAAGTCTTTCACATTCAGACCCGTAACTTTCTTGAAAAGCCCCGGTTCCAACTGCGTGATGATATCTTTCAGACTGTGCTCGCGGTAATCCGTCAGATACATAAAAATCGGGATACGAGTCGCAAACTTAATCAGCTTCTCCTGAATCTGCTTGCGCTTGCTCTTGTATTCCTTTTCATCGTCGGTAAGCTGTTTTTTCTCTTTTGGCGTAAGACTTTTGCTTTCCTGCTTGGCTTTTTTGACAGCCTCAGACTTGTTGATGATGGTCTGAATATCCTGATTCAGCGCACGGAAGCCCTCAATGCTCATAAGGGCTTTCATGGCTTCTTCGTTGTTAATAAGGCGTTCCAGCGTCTCATTATCCACGTTGACCAGCAGAGCGCTTTCCCACTTACGGGCCAGTAACGTGGCCGAAGTACCCGCCATCGCAATGTCCAGAACGTCCACAGCGTTGATAGCTTTCATTGTGGAGCCGTCATAGGCCAGAACAGGCAGGAAGTTGATGAACTCGCCGACTTTCTTTTCCGGGTTGGACTCGTTCACGTTCAGACGGCAGCTATAATCTGCAATCTGCTTCAGGGCGCGGTCCAGTGCAAAGTCAAAGACATAGCACTCTTTTTTGATGATGGCCGTACCGCCACCGTCAATCGGCATCGTCCACGGAGACTGTACACGGAACGCCGCTTGGAAATATGTTTCGGGGCTGGACAGATTGCGCAGCATGAAGATACCTGTCCACGGCTTGACTGTAACACCTGTTGTCAGCTTGCCGCAGGACAGCGTAATCGTCTTGCTCTGCAACGGGTCGTGCATGGATTCCTGCACAGGGACCAGCGCCGCCAGACCAATGCCCGCCGCCGTGCCTGCACAGACATTAACCGTATAATCATGGTAGAACACATTCTGCTTTTCTGCCAGCAGGTTTGCCATCGCATAGCAGGAGGCCACATTCGGCAAGAACCACAGCGTATGCGTCAGCACATTCAGCATACGCGCATCGGAATACGGCATGACAGGCTTCTGCCCCTGACCCAGTTTTAAGTCATCAACTGTCGTAGGCATATACGCGCCACGAATCAAATCGAGCCATTTCTGGACGTAATCCTTATATTTGAACTGTGCGTTCCGAACATCCTTGCCCTGCGTGACCGCCGAGAAGAACACATTCAAGTCAAACTCATTGAACTGCTCATTATAGGCGATTTGGCGGATGCTGTCGGGAATCTTATAGGTCATCAGCACCATACGAGGCAGGGCTGCATACGGGTTCGAACCGGGGCCTTTCCAGTTGGCCTTTTCGCGCTGTTCGTCACCGTAGGTCCAGTTAAAGATTTCGTTCTCGACAAACTCGCCGCTGTTCAGCGCACGGAACGGCGTACCGGACAGGTACAGATAATACCGTGTCGTGATGGGCAAGAACGACTCATTATAGGCGTTGTCGGCCTCGGTCTGCTTATACTTTTCTACATCGAGGGTATCGTAATCATCTTCGCTTTCCTGCTCGAACAGCTTTTTGGCGTTCTCGCGCCAAGCGCCAAAATGGTATTCATCGAAGATAACAATATCCCAGTTGGTGGTGTGTACCCATTCATTTTTAGCCTTGATGCCGCCGTTCTCGTTGGTGCCGAGGAAATCTTGGAAAGAGCCGAAGCAGACAATCGGCTTTTTCTGGTTCAGACGGTCCGGGGTAATACCTGTTGCTGCAGCCGAGTTACGGCTGTAAAACTGCCAGCCCTCAAAATCCACATGGGAGTTCAAATCCTCTTCCCAAGCGTTCTCGACGGCGGGTTTGAAGGTCAGCACCAGAATCCGTTTCATGCCC
>OGXA01000531.1_pt1 | contig 34135 bp, 30 predicted proteins | sample 1576171 | NCBI WGS metagenome assembly OGXA01 (sample SAMEA3541587, study PRJEB24748) | human gut metagenome | biome: human gut; feature: human-associated habitat; material: faeces | place: China | collected 2012 | reverse complement strand
GGGGTACTATAGAAGGTGATATTACTAAGCAGACCGATTTACAGGATGAACTAAAGAAGGTAAAGGATAGTATTCCTACTAAAGTTCCTGCTGATGGTGGTAATGCTGATACTGTAAACGGACATACAGTAGAATGTGATGTACCTGCTAATGCTAAGTTTACTGATACTGTTTATGATGATTCTACTATTAAGGCTGGCATAGCTAATAAGGTGGACAAGGTATCTGGCAAAGGTTTATCTACTAATGACTACACAACATTGGAGAAGCAGAAACTGGCTGGACTTAGTAACTATGACGATTCTGCATTAAGAAAGTATATTGAATCCTTAGAGGAACAGAACAAGCTATTAAAGGAACAGGTAGCAGCATTACAGAATCAGATAGATAATACTGGTTGGATTCTATTGGAATAATAACAATACTATGAGAGAACTAAGAAACTGTAATGAAATTGTAAAGATGGATTCTAGGACTGTAGAAGGGTATGCTTTAGTATTCGGTAAGCAGTCTAGGGATTTAGGTGGCTTTACTGAAGTAATAGAACCTACAGCCTTAGAAGGTATTTTAGAAAAGTCTGATATACTATGCTTACTGAATCACAATGAGGATAGAGGTATATTAGCCAGGTCTAAATATGGTACTGGAAGCCTAGAATTAACTATAGATGATACTGGACTTAAATACAGGTTTGAAGCACCTAACACTGCTTTAGGTGATGAACTGTTAGAAGGTCTTAGAAGGGGTGATATTAGTACTTCTTCATTTGCCTTTACTATCGGTAAAGATACTTGGACTAAGAAGGAAGATGGTAGTTATTTAAGAACTATCAATAGCTTCAAAGAATTATTCGATGTATCACCAGTATATAAGGAAGCATATCCAGATACATCTATAGCATTAAGAAAGATGCAGGATTTAGAGAGCGAGGATTTAAAAGATTACTTCGCTGGACTTAGGAGTAAGTTAAACTAATGAACACCTTAGAACTACTGGACAAAAAGGAACTGCTTCAAAAGAGAGCAGAGGAAATTATATCTGGTGCTGAGAAGGAAGTAAGAAAGCTAAATGCTGGCGAGCAGGTGGAATTTGATGCACTTACTAAAGAAGTGGCAGATATAGATATTCAGATTAGGAAGATTGAAGAAGATAACCTTAAACAAACAACACATACAACTAATACTATGAAGGAAAAGTTTTCACTTTTAAAGGCTATCAATGATGTAGCCAATAACAGACAATTAGACGAGAGAGCACAGGAAGTAGTAACTGCTGGTATCGCTGAAATGAGAAAGGCAGGTCAATCTTATAGCGGACAGATTGTACTTCCTATCGAGGAAAGAGGTGATATTAAAGCTACTGTAGCTACAGCAGGACAGGAGAATGTAGCAGAAGATAAGTTAGGCATTCTAGAACCATTGAGAGCAAGTTTAGTATTGGCACAGGCTGGTGCTTCTTATATGACAGGACTTGTAGGTAATGTTTCTATTCCTGTTTATTCTGGTTCAAATGTAGGTTGGGCTGGTGAAGTTGATGCTGCTTCTAATGGCGGTGGTACATTCTCAGAAGTAAACCTAGAGCCTAAAAGACTTACTGCTTACATTGATGTATCTAAGCAGTTCTTAATCCAAGACTCTAATAGTGCAGAAGAAATGCTAAAGAGAGATATTGTATCAGCTATTTCTAATAAGTTGGAAGCTACTATTTTGGGTACTGCTGCTGGTTCTGCTACACAACCTGCTGGTATGCTTAACGGTGTAACTGCTGATACTGCTGCTGTTACTTATGCAGACTTTGTAAATATGGAAGCTGCATTAGGTGAGAAGAATGTAAGAGGTGATATTAAGTTTATTGTTTCACCTTCTGCCAAGGCTGTATTAAAATCTACTGCCAAGAATCAAAATTCTTTCATTATGGAAGGTAACGAGGTAAACGGTTATCCAGTTCTTTGTACTTCTGCTGTTGCAGGTAAGGGTATTGTTTATGGTAACTTCGCTGATTTGGTTATCGGTCAATGGGGTGGAATTGATTTAACAGTAGACCCATATACACAGGCTGCTAACGGTAAAGTAAGACTTGTTATCAATGCTTACTTTGATGCTAAGCCTAGAAGGGCAGATGCTTTTGTGAAGAAGGTTTTAAAAGCCTAATTATAGTCTATTTAATAAGTAGTAAGCTATGTATATAACTTTAGAACAAGCAAAGAAACACCTGCTAGTAGATGAGGATTTTAGGGCAGATGATATGTACATTCTGGACTTAATAGCTGTAGCAGAGGATTCAGTATCTAAACATTTAGACATAGCTTTAGATGAATTAGAAGTAGGTGGTACTTTACCACCTGCTATAATTCACGCTATGTTACTAATGATAGGTAACTTATATGCTAATAGAGAGCCTGTAGCATTTGGTACGGTAGTTAAACTGCCTTATAGTTATGAATATCTTATAGGACTTTATAAACACTATGAAATAAAATGAGGGCAGGACTATTAAATTATCCAATTACCATACAAGAACCTATAACACTAAAAGATGTATATGGGGCTAATGGTATAGACTGGAAGGATGCTATAAGTACCAGAGCGCAGATTACTTATAATTCTGGAAACAGACAGAACCAGAATAATGAAATAATCCACTGCTATACAGTTACCTTTACTATAAGGCTATATCACAAAGTTAATGAGCAAATGCGAATTATTTGGAATGGCAATAAGTACAGGATTCTTAGTATTAACCGAGAATTATATAAGCAATCAATAACTATAGTAACTGAATTGATAAATGAATAATATAGAAGTAGATGCCAGACAGGTTACTTCTATGTTTGCAGATTTGACTAGTAGACAGCAAAGGCAGGTCTATAGAAGTGCTTTAAGAAAGGGTGCTGGTATCTTAGTCGGTGAAACTAAAAGACAGCTAAGGCAGACTTTAGGCAGGGCAGCTTCCAGTAGAAACTGGTGGAATGGTAAGACCTTAATAAGTGGAATCAAAGCTAATGTTGATAGAAACGGAGAAAAAGCTAAGGTACATATTATGGGGGACTTTAGATTAAAGTTCTTTGAAATGGGTACTAGAGTTAGAAGAACCACTGGTAGTAATACTGCATCTGTTAGAGGTCGGAATCCTATTAGAAGGCAGAGAGCAGCAGCCAATAGAGGTAGTATTAATGCAGCACATTTCTTTAGAACAGCTAAAGCCAATAAGGAAAGGGAAATCTTTGATAATATGGATAACCTTATAAGCCAGTCAATTCAGAGAATAGCTAATAGGAACAGACGATGAGTTTACAAGTAGGTAAAGCTATCTATAATATCCTTAGTAATGATGCAAAGGTTATAGATAGTGTAGGACATAAAATTTACCCTTTAATAGCTGATACAGGTACTACATTTCCATTCATTGTTTACAGAAGAACAAGCATAGAACCATCTGATAGTAAGGATAGGTTTATATATAGTGAAGATACTTATGTGGAAGTGGTTATAGCTTCTGATAAGTACAATGAATCTATAGAAATTGCTGACTTGGTTAAAGATGCCTTACAAGGTAAGAAGGGTAACTATTCTGGTATTAACATATATGATATTAGAATGACAAATGCAGATGAGGATTATATAGAAGATACATTCATTCAGAACCTTACATTCAACATAAAGACAAATGGCAGGACAAGTAATTAACGGTGGTGACTTAATGCTATTTATAGATGGTAAGTCTATAGCATTTGCCACTAGCCACAAACTAAGTATAAATGTAGAAACAGTAGAAACCACTTCTAAGGATAGCGGTGGTAAATGGGTAGCTAAAGCAGCCAGAAAGATTAGCTGGAACTGTAGTACCGAGAACCTTTATTCTAATGATGGTGAAGGTATGACTTTTGACCAGTTATTTGATAAGCTGACAGCCAGAACACCTATTAAGGCTGTATTCTGTTTAGAGAAAGAATATTCAACAAAGAAAGATGAAGTGCCAGAAGGGGGATGGTTGCCAGCTACTACTGGAACTTATTCGGGTAATGTTATTATTACAGCACTTGAAGCTAATGTACCTAATGGAGATAATGCAACATTTACAGCTTCATTTGAAGGTGTTGGAGCACTTACAAAGACAGCATAATTATAAGCCTTTATATCTCTAGGTTATGGAGGTGTAAAGGCTTTATTATTTAATACTTATTGATATGACTATTAAAGGACAAGACTACAAACTGAAATATACTCTTAGAGCCTTATTTATCTATGAACAGATTACAGGTAAGGCATTTGAGTTAAAGACTATCACAGATGAATATCTATTCTTCTACTGTGTCTTAATGGCTAATAATCCAGACAGTTCACTAACCTTTGAGGAACTGATAGAAGCCATAGATGAAGATATGGGTATTATGGTAGAGTTCCAGAACTTTTTAAAGAAGGAACTGGAGAAGCAGCAGCTATTCATTACTAATAATACGGATGCTAAAAAAAAGTCCTAACCACTAAGGAGATATATTCAGCCTTAGTAATAGAAGGTGGACTAGACCCAGAATATGTACTAGATAAGATGCAGATGTATGAGTTAGAACCATTGATTAGCAATCTACATAGGAAGGACAGAAATAGCTGGGAACAGGCTAGAATGATAGCTTATGTAATTGCACAATGTAACAGCACTAAGAAGTTAAAGCCTACTGATATAATGCAGTTTACTTGGGATAGTGATACTATAGGAGAAACATCTATTAGTAATGAAGATATAAAGAGATTGAAAGAGAAAGCTAAACAATATACAACACATAATTAAATATGGCTGATTTAGTAACCAGACTATTATTAAATAGTAGTCAATTCGATAACAACATAAGACAGTCCACACAACAAGTACAACAGTTTCAGCAGGTAGGAAGGAATATCACAGCCACTATAGGAAGATTTGCTGGTGTGCTAGGTATAGCTATGACTGCTGGGGAAGCATTTAATGCTGTTGTTAATAGTTCCAGAGAAGCACAGCAGGACTGGAATACTGTAGTAGGTACTGCTAAGACTACTGTAGATAACTTCTTTTCGTCTTTATATAGTGGTGATTGGACTGTATTTGAGAATGGGATATTAAATGCTATCGGACTAGCTAAGAGATATACAGAAGCCTTATCTAATGCTAAGATGGCTATGGCTATTGGTGAATCTAAAGCAGATAGATTAGAAGCAGAAAGAAATAACTATGAATACCTTATTACTAAGAAGGGTATTAGTAATGAAGAAAGGACAGCAGCCTATAACACTTACATAGAATTATCCAAGAAGGAAATCTTAGAGAGGGAAAGTAAAAGTAAGTACTTCTGGGAACAGATTCAAGAAGTAATGAAGGCTAAAGGTGTTACTGGTATCAATGATGCTAGGGAAGCACAGAAACTATATGAGAGTTTATTAGACCCGTCTACTAAGGAATATGCAGATTTAGAGAAGTACAAGCAAAGGAAGTCAGATGCTAAAGGTACTAGGAATCTAGGTTACTTAATGATGATTAGCGGTGCTGGTACAGGTGGTGAAGGATTAGACACTTATACTAGAGGTGTTAAAGAACTGGAAGAAGCTACAGATGAGAGCCTAGAGAATATGATTAGATTCCAGAATATCTTTACTTCGGAAGTCGGTGAAGAAGTAAAGGATATGCTAGATAAGGCTATAACCTTTACTGATAAGGCTGGTACTATTAAGAAAGATATGTCTGATGCAGGACAGGATTTAAAGGATGGTCTTAATAATGGAGAGGTTAAATTAAAACCTGTTATTCCTACTGGTTCATTAGCAGAACTGGATGCACAGATAGCATCTTTAAGAAAGGAATTAAACCTAGCTATTAGTAATGAAGATAGGATAAGAATCAATGCTGAACTAAATGCACTTACTGAACAGAAGCGGGTAATAGAGTTCCAGTACAAATATCCTAATGCACCTACTGGTAAGTTGGATGGCAAACCTGCTGGTTTGGCTGGTATGGTGAAGCCAGAAATACCTACTTCACTTCCTAAGTTTAGTAGCCCTATTACTAATAAGAATATCAAACTGAATAATGAGTATGCACAAAGTTTAGGTGCTATAGCTTCTATTATGGGTTCTGTAACCAATATGACCAATGAAGGTGCGGCAGCTTGGTTAAGTTGGGGTGCTAATTTGATTAGTGCTGTAGCGGCAGCTATCCCACAAATTGTAGCATTAACTACAGCCAAGAAAGGTGAAGCTATTGCCAGTGGTGTAGCCAGTGCAGCCCAAACCCCGTTTGTAGGATGGTTGTTGGCAGGTGCAGCAGCAGCGGCTGTAGTAGCAGCTTTGGCTAGTATTCCTTCCTTTAGTACTGGTGGTATATTCGCTGGCAATAGTACTATTGGAGATATGAACCTGGCTAGGGTAAATGCTGGTGAAATGATTCTTAATAACAGACAGCAAAGGAATCTGTTTAACCTGCTTAATGGCAATGGGATTATAGGTTCTGCTGGCGGTGGTCAGGTAGAGTTTAAGATTAGAGGCAAGGAACTTGTAGGAGTTCTAGCCAATTACAATAATAAAACAGCTAAAGTAAGATGAAATATACAGCACAATTCTATGATATAAATGAGAAGCTATACACATTGGAAATAGGTTCTGGAGAAGTGCAGAACATTACTTTATCTGCTACACCATTCATAACCGAGTTAGAAACTTCTGATTCACATCTATATAAACCTTGTAAGTATAGCAGTGCTACTATAGGAATGATTACAGACGATTATAAGTTTGATTTGTATAGTAGTACAGCACAACAGAATAAGGTAGTTCTTAGTAGTGCTAGTGGTATTGTATGGGTTGGGTATGTAACACCCAATCTATACAGTCAAGGCTATGAGAATGAATTAGAAGAAATAGAGGTAGAAGCCATAGATGCACTCAGCACATTACAGTATTATAAGTACACCACTATAGGCGGTAAGAAGAATATAGTTTCATTTACCCAGATTATAAACCATCTGCTTAGTAAATGTAATGCTTATAGTTCTTTCTATATTTCAGATAATACACAATTAAATGCTACATCTGACTTTTGTTTACCTAGTAAGATGTATATCAGTGAACAGAACTTCTTTGATGAAGATGATGAACCTATGACTATGCAGGAAGTTCTGGAAGAAGTTTGTAAATACCTTAATGTAACTGCTGTAGCTGATGGTGATAAGGTTTACTTCTTGGATTATGATGCTATTAAAAATGGAATCAATACTTACTATAGATTTACTTTAGGAACAGAAACACCTACTAAGGTTACTTTGCAGCAATCTAAGGAAATAGAAGCCAGTGATTATGTTGAAAATGGTGGTCAGTTATCCTTAGATAATGTATATAATAAGGTTACTGTTAAAGACAGTCTATACAGCTTTGACAGCATTATACCTAGTATCTGGGATGAGAAGTATTTAACTAACTATGGTGGTAGCTGGTCTTATGTGCAGGAAGTAAATGAAGATGGTAAAGGTGGTATGCACAAATGTTTCTTTAAGTATTTAAAGCATAAGAACTATACTTGCTATTACTATGATAAGAATACATTAAATATGGTATTAGAACCAATGGTGTTTAATTATGGTACAAGCCAAAACTTGGTAGGCGCAACTATATGTAAGGCTTTCTTTGAAAAGACTGATAACTTCAATAAGAAGTACAATGATATTAACTTTACCGATTATGTGTTATTGCATATTCATAACACTTATGACGGTCAGTTAAGACCAATGTTTGAATTGGCTGTGAATGATTCCAATGTGTCATTTATTGGTGGTTCTACCTATCTGATTATTAAGGGTAATTTCCTATTTATGGATAGGGAAGGTGAGATGTATATAATGCAGGGGTTAGCAATAAGAATGATGACTTCAACCCAGACAATCTATATATAGACTGTAAGTTAAAGTACGGTAATATGTACTGGAATGGTATACAATGGACTACTACAGATTCTACTTTTAAGCTTTATTTTGACAATCAAGGACAGACAGACCATTGTATTAACAGAAGTTTCCCAGTAAAGAACAATATTACTTGGGATATGGGGTTAGAAGGTGAAGGCTATGCTATTCCGATGCCTAGTACAAATGAAGTGATTATTGGCAAGCCTACATTTACATTATACCATCCGCACAAGGTGGATAATAGTTATAGATGTGATGCAGTCTGGTTGTCTAATTTTGATATACAGGCTAAAGTTCAGAACTTTCAGAAGGAAGCAGATAAGGATTCTGATACTGAATACAGCAACATTATAAACGAGGACTTTGTAAATGAGATGGATTCAGAAGAATTTGCTATATGTACTTGGGATAATAAGGAATGTAACTATAGTGCAGTTTGCTATAGTGCTAATGGTACTAGCTTTACTTATCTGGATAACGTATATAATAAGGCTACTAAGCAGATGTATAGACTGGAAGAGCATCTTATATATAGACTAGTAACGCAGTATAGTACACCTTCTGCTATTCTGAATCTGAACTTACAGAACAAGTTTAAAGTATATGCTACTATGACTGATAACCACCTTCCTAATAAGAAATTCATAGTAGACAGCATTATTACAGATTATAGATTAGGTAAGCAGGAAATACGGTTAATAGAGAAGAAGTAATATGCAATTTACAAGAACAAACATAAATAAGACATTTCGTAACGGTGTAGTTAATGCCAGTAATGTAGCTGTTACTAATGTTGGTGGGGGAAGTTCTTCTTTAAGTGGGAACTTTCTACCTGCTGTTAATAATGGTGATGGTTCATATACGGTGGATTTGTCTAAAGTATTATTTACTGGCAGCGTTATTAGTGAGGGTGAGGTTACAGCTTATGGTTCGTCTGATGGCAGTGGCAGTACTACAACAGGTGGGGTGACTATTATTGATGGTCTGGATTCAGTGGCTACAGATTGTGCCTTGTCTGCCAACCAAGGTAGGATATTAAAGGAACTGATAGATAATACAGCTGGTGGTGTTACTGCACTGGCTAAACTGACAGACGTATCATTATCCAGTTTAACTAATGGACAGATACTAAAGTATGATGCAGTCTTAAAGAAATGGGTGAATGATACTCTAGATAATACCAAGGTAACTTGGACTAATATAGAAGGTAAACCAGCAGACCTTACAGATACCAATATAGCCAAATGGAATGAACTGGCTAAGAATAATCACATACATACTAATAAGTCCGCATTGGATAAGATAACAGAAGCTAATATAACCAACTGGAATGATGCTAATAATAAGAAGCATACACATTCTAATAAGTCTGTATTGGATGGAATAACATCTGCTAAGGTTACTAATTGGGATGGTGTAGCAACTAACTGGAATAAGGCTTTTTACTTTGATTCCAATGGAGATTTGAAGGTTAAAGTAAATGTTATCGGTGAGAAGGAAGTTTCAGCCTATGGTGCAGGTGCTTCTGGTGGAAGTGGTAGTATTACTATAGTAGATGCTTTAACCAGTACGGCTACAGATGCAGCACTTTCAGCCAATCAAGGTAGGATTCTAAGGGAATTGATTGATAATGTTGGCGGTGGTGTAAGTAGCTGGAATGATTTAACAGATAAGCCAAACTGGATAACTGATACTAAACCTTCTTATAGCTGGTCTGAAATTGGTGGTAAACCTTCAACATTTACACCCAGTACGCATACACATAATTATGCTAGTACTGTTAAGGTTGGTTCAACAAATTATAATGTTAGTGGAAATACTATCAGCTTACCAGCATATCCTACAGTACCTTCTGCTTTAAAAAATCCTAATGCACTTACTATTAGCTTGAATGGTACTTCACAGGGTGCTTATGATGGTAGTGCTGCAAAGAGTTTCAATATAACAGCAGCTAGTGTAGGTGCAGCAGCCAGTTCGCATAGTCATTCAATTAGTAATGTTAGTGGTTTACAAGATGCCTTAAATGGTAAAGCAGCTAGTAGCCATAATCATAATAGTAGTTATGTATCTGCATTAGGAACTAATGGCAATTACCTTACTTGGACTAAAAACGGTACTACTAATAATATTACTGTTCCTTATGCCTCAAATGCCGATACAGTGGATGGCTACCACCAAGCAGCATTCAGTATGGGCTGGACTACTTCAACTAAATACAGGGTTGATAGATGGGGAGGTGGTACAGACAAGAACTGGAAGAAGATAGTAACCTATGTTTGTACAGGTGGAGGGCAATATCAAAGCTGTAAAGTCAAAGGTACAATCTACTATATAACAGGTAATCACAATCAAGGGCACGTAATAGATATACCATTTGAAGCGATAATGTATGCTTATGGTGGTACTGCAAACTCAATGTTAAATCAAAGTACTTTATATCTTCCCCCTTATTGTACTTGGGATATGATTAGGATAGTACGATATAATAACAACAGTTGGGAGGTACAAGTAAGGCAACCTAGCGATTGGACTAATATAAGTCTTGAATATACAGTAACTAATAGTGGTGGTAGTGTATCGGCAGGTCAGTTTACTAATACTTCTTATTCAAGCACTGTAGCTAACAATTATAATACTAATGTTAGTAGACCTACTTCAAGTCGTGTCAGTAGTGCCGATAAAGTTAATAGTACATTGTCATTTTCAGCAGGTGGTTTTAGTACAAAGTCATTTAACGGCAGTTCCAATCAAACGGTTAATATTCCAACACATACCAGCCATTTGACTAATAATAGTGGATTCATTACTAGTAGTGCTAGTATCAGTGGTAACGCTGGTAGTGCTACAAAGCTACAAACAGCCAGAACTATTAATGGTACTTCATTTAATGGTACTGCTAACATTACTACGGCAAATTGGGGTACTACTAGAAGTATTTATATCCAAGATGCTACAGCTACTAATACCAGTTCGGCAGTTAGTGTAAACGGTGGTGGTAATGCTTATTTGAAATTACCAACTAACATTAAAGTCGGTACACTTACAGCTACAGGTGAAGTGACTGCTTATTCTGATATTAGGCTTAAAACCAGCATTCAGCCATTAGAGAATAGGGGTTACATTAAACCTGTTACATATAAGAAGGATGGTAAGGATAGTATAGGATTCATAGCACAAGAAGTAAGAGAATTATATCCAGAACTAGTTATAGAAGATAATACAGAAGATAAATATCTATCTGTCAATTATGCACAGTATGTAGCAGTATTACAAGCACAGATAATAGAATTGAATAACAGAGTTAAACAGTTGGAGAAATGGCATTATCAAGTACAGGAATAACAACAAGTCTGGTAGGAAATGCAATAGGGAGCAGCAGCAGGAATGTTGGTGCTCTATGCAGTTCCTCACTTATAAATGAGTGGTCTAAATGGAAACCTATATCAAGTAATGTAGGTACAATGACACTAGCGGAATTGAAGAACAGGAATTATGGTATAAGCATACTGTCAGCCAATACACCAGATTCATTGGTGACACAGATAAAGAATAATAGTAATCTGGGATATAAGTATAATAAACCTATAGGCGGTGCTAACAGTCCTTATAGGTTGGGAGATTTTAGAAACTATGACCATTCGGCAGCGATGCCTGTTGGAGCAAGCTATAAAAATGGTGACAGTGTTAATGTTGGTGGTGTTACTTCATCCAATCACGCAAGCTATGAGAAAGTATTGATGGGTATTGAAAATATGGATGGTGGGGATTCTGCAACTTATCTCAGTAAAGATAATCTGTATACAGTTTATGATAATAGTGGGAATAAGATAGGCTTAAAAAGAGGTGCATTAGTGACAGATGGTACAAATACAGTATGGTATAGTGATAAGCTGTACTGGTGGACTACACAGATGCAGAAGTTTAAAGGTAAAACAGTGACAGTATATGAGTTTTATACCAATGCAACCAATACGCCTACTAATGCTTATGTAGCTAATGCCAATGACAGGTTTTTAGCACTGCCAGAACCAGTATATACTATACAGGTTAAGAATGATGTACCAGCAGGAAGCAAGATTGTTAATACTATATGTACTGCCAAATTTACTAACAGTACTAACCAGTATGTAAGTTATGAAATTAAATTTAGTGCAGTTGGCGCGACTTATAGAGGTGGCACGATTACAAATGTTAGAGCAGTATTAAGTAAGGATAGAAATGGGGTTAATGTTATTGCAAGTACATTATTAAGTAATTCTCTCTATATTGCAGATGAAACAACTTCTCAAACATTCACAGGACAATTATATAATAGAGGTGGTTCAATGATGGCGTATTTGTTGATTTATTATAATAATTCAATTCAATACACAACTGGTATATTAGCCGAGATGCCAGATATACAGTAAGTACTTTAAATTTATTAAGACTATGACAAAGAAGATGAAATTAAATGTACAGTTGGTGGTAGCAGCCTTATTGATATTGGTGGGCTGTGGGCTACTGATTGCAGGATTTACAGTAGCACCATTAGGAATTATCCATAGTAGTGTACTGGTAGCTTTTGGTGAAACTTGTACCTTTGCTGGTGCTCTATTCGGAGTAGATTATCATTATAGGGTAAGACAATAAATAAATTTAGCCTGTAGTCCTTTATTGGATTGCAGGCTATTTTATTAGCTTTGCAGTATGGAATATATAGATTACTATTATAAGGAAATTCAGTATTATGCTATAGTTGAAGGTGACAGGTGTTATTCTGTGAAGCCAGATAAATTTGCTACTGTTTGGTTGGCAGGAAACTATGTGCCTACAGTAGACTTTGATACCTTTAATGAGCAGATAGAATTTGATGGGGACAAAGAAGAACTGTATGAATTGTGTTGCTATATAATATATGTAATGGAACAGCATTACTTTGTAAAGCTAAGACCTACATTAGAAGAATTAAATGCTGATAGTTTGGAAGGCATTACATTAAAATACAAAGACGGTTCATCCTTCACATTAAACAGCAGTAGTATTATTAAGGATGTTACTAATGCTATTGGTGCTAGCAAGAATGGGGAATATAAGGTAGATAGTATATGTAAGTTACCAGAAGTAGCTAATAACACCTACATACAAAGTATGTTCGCTGTAGAACTGGCTAACTTCCTGCATTACTACTTTCCTGTAAAGAGGAAGAAGGATAGTCTGGTTAGCACCAATGAACAGGATATGATTCTAAAGATTCTGCATCTATTTAAATTAACACCTTATTTAGTGAAACGAAGTCGATTTAGACAGTTATTAATGGTGGCTGACAAATTCAAGGAGAATCTAAGCTGGGTGAACTTGCAAGGTCAGTTATTACCTGTAACCTTTATAAAGTGGAAGCAGTGGAATACTAATAACTGGCTAGAAGTAGAATATGAAATGCTAAAAGAAGGTGAAACTGTTAGCTTTCCACCTTTAGAAAGTAACAATTAATTCTATGGTAGTCTGTTTAATGAGCTATAACTTTGCACCAGTAAAACAAATAACTGGTGTGCCAGATACCTAAATAACTTCCGCAGGGCAGCGGTGATAACAATGATAAGAAAAGAAGAAGTAGCAAAGTATGGAACTTGGTTTGGTAAATCAACCCCAGACCACATTATTAAAAGATGTGATGAACAGATAGCCAACTGTCAGAAATGGATTCTGAATCTAGAGCAGCTAAAGCAGGAACAACTAGTTAAGAAGGCAGAAGGTCATAAGGAAGAATTAAAAGCTATGTTGGCTGCAATGGGTGAAGAAGAAAGAAGTAATTTTATTAATGGTTTAAACAGATGAGTATGGATACACAAACAAAAGAATTAATCCAGCTTTGGAATTTACTGGAATTGGGGTTTGAATTAAACCTTAGATATGCTGATACAGGCATTATTAATGAAGGTGATGAAGATGTAGTTATTAATGTTACTGCAATAGCTGAAACTGCTGAACAGTGGAATGAACCTATAGAGCCTAAACAGGTATCTATGTTTGAAGCTGTTGGTCTAGTAGCTGTAGTCAGTTTGGTTAATGATTATATGGAAGAACCTGTTGCATACAAAAGAGGTTCTGTTAATTCATTAGTAAAGCTGATTGGAGATAAGCTATTACAGACTTTTGAAGGGAAACAAGTTAAAATAGATTTTTAAATCAATAGCCAGTTATCGGTAATGGTAGCTGGCTTTAAATACTTATGGTGTATGATAGTAGATAGTATGACTTATGAAGAAATAATATCTGAGTTTAAGAAGGACTGGGAGAATTATTTTCCAAATGTTCTGCCTAGATTTATGAATGATAGCAAGTATCGGAGATATATGCTTAAAGAAGCCAAGGATAATGTTCCTGTATTCTTTAAACCAATAGAACTAACTAGTAATAGAGGAAATAAATATATTTTACAGATAAACAGTAAAGGTAGGTCTGATTACAAAAGAGGTGGGCTAATGTTTTTATTGTTTATGTACTATCATAGACCAGAAGGTATATATGCAGTAATGAGATGTCCGCAATCTAGCTGGGATTTGAAGGAAGCATCTTATAATATCTATATTCCGCATCTGTTTGATAGGTACAGAGAACGAGAACTACAGGACATTCATAAACCAAAGATGCAGACTATTATAGAGTTCTTTAAGAATAACGGGGTAGGTAGATATATAGATGTGACTAATGATAAGTATGATGATAATATATTCTTCACTATTACTAATGGCGTATTACTAGGAGGTAAGTTAGATGATGGGAATACTTTATTAAGGACTTATATAACCTTTGATATGCTTAGAGGTGAGCAGATTGATGATAAGGAAAGATTAATAGCTAGAGTAAAAGAGTATATAGAGAATGAACAGTAAACAACATTAAATACTAATAAGTATGAGAATATTAGAAGGAAAAGAATTAGATGATGCTTTAAAGCAGATGCAAGAATGGGAAGCTAAGAAAGCTAAAGCTATTGAAGATGCTTTCCAAAGAGGGATAGCAACAGGTGAAGATATTACTACTTTATTATGGACTTATACAGATAGTAATCTCAGATGGGAACTATTTGCAGACCTTGCTGAGAAGGGCAAACTATCTGATGAAGCCTTTAATAAAGGACTGGCTATAGCTTGGACTGAGGGCAGAGGTACAGGGGATTTTAGGGCTATACAATACTTTATGAGGTGTAAGAAGGAATTAGTGATGAATGAAGAAGAACTAGCCTATTATAATAGTTTGCCCGATAAGGTTACTTTGTATAGAGGTTGCAGTATAGAAGAGTATGAAGATGAAGATGGAGATAGCTGTTTCGGTATTTCTTGGACTACCAGTAGAGATGTAGCAGAGTTCTTTGCATTTAGAAATGAGCAGGAAGATACTGCTGTATATTCTATAGAGGTTGATAAGGAAGATATAAAGGCTGTATTCTTATCTAGGAATGAATTTGAAGCTATATGTTTTGGCGGTGATGAAGCCACTTTGGTTACAGATGAACCAACAGAACTATATACTAATTATATGGAACGAAAGAAGCAGGAACTAGATGAATTTATGAATAAGTAATGAATGAAGGGGAATGGGGTAATATTTTAAGCTGATAGTGCTTTAAACCCCAGCCTACCCTACTTTCCACGAACTGTAGAATTTGAATATCTAAAACCTTAATATTTCATTACAGATACATTTTGCTAGACTATAGCCCATTAAGACACATTTAAAGCGTAAATCTATAGCTGATGGTGCAACATATACAACAAAAGGGAAGCTAATCACCTCCCTTTTGTGTTAATCTAAGTTAAAATTTAGATTATGTATTTTATAACTAGTTGATTATCAGTGTTATTCTTGACTGTCGTCATTATCAGCAGGTTTCATGTTTGTATAAACGGTCTGAACATCATCAAATTCTTCCAGACGCTCTACCATCTTGTCTAGAGTTTCACGTTGTTCAGGAGTCACATCTTTTAAGTCATTGGGAATATATGTGAAATCACCACCCACTTCTTCGAAACCACATTCTTCCAAGTGTTTCTGAATTGCTGCGTAGCTCTTCGGATCACCATAGATGGTGATAGTTCCTTCTTCTTCATCTTCGTCGAACTCATCCTCTACATTATAGTCAATCAAATCCAGGATCAGTTCTTCCATATCCATTCCTTCTTTCTTCTTGAAAGTAAATACACATTTATGGTCGAACAAGAAAGCTAAGGAACCGGTAGTACCCAAGTTTCCACCGAATTTGTTGAATACTGAACGCACATCTGCTACGGTACGGGTAGTGTTGTCTGTCAATGTATCAACAAATACAGCTACTCCGTGAGGACCATATCCTTCGTAAGTCATACCTTTGTAGTCACTGGTATCTTTACCCATTGCATTCTTAATGGCGCGTTCAATGTTATCCTTCGGCATGTTTTCACGCTTACAAGTAGCGATCACACCACGTAGGGTCGGGTTATTTTCGGGTTCCGGACCACCTGCTTTTACAGCTATAGCGATTTGTTTACCCAGTCTTGTAAATGTTTTGGCCATGTGGCCCCATCTTTTCAGCTTTGTAGCTTTTCTATATTCAAATGCTCTTCCCATTGGATTGTAGTTTTATAATGGTTATTTTTATTATTATCTTAGTTTTGCACCTAGTTTGTTTTCCAAGTTAGCAATCAGTTTGGACATGATCTTGTCAATCTGTTTGTCGTTCAGTGTTGCGCTTTCATCCTGTAACAAGAAGCTCACTGCATAACTTTTTTTACCCGGTTCCAGATTCTTGCCTTCATAAACATCAAACAATTCTACTTCTTTCAGCAGTTTCTTTTCAGTCTCATAGGCTATTTTTTCGATTTCTGCAAACTGTATGTTCTTGTCAATCAACAAAGCCAAGTCACGTTTCACAGCCGGGAACTTGGAAAGTTCTTTAAAGTTGATTTTAGCCGACTTGATGGCTTTCATCAGTTCTTTCCAGTTGATTTCTGCATAATATACCTCATTGTCTATATCGAATGCTTTTTGAATCTTCTTGCTGATGATGCCGAAGGTGGCCAATAACTTGCCGCCACGTGTGTGTACGCTGATGGCTGTTGAATAGATATCGTTGGTCAGGTTGCCGAATACCACGTTGCCGAAATTCAATCCCAAACGGGTAAAGATGTTCAGCACGTATGCTTTTAATTCGTAAACACTGCTGTTTTCATCGGGATGGGCCCATGAATTGCTGACGCGTTTGCCGGTTACCCACAATCCTAAATGATATTCTTCAGCATAAGCCGCAAGCACTTTTTCCGGGTTTTTCTTTTCTGCATTATAAAAATAGCAGTTACCGAATTCAAAGAATTTCAAATCGGCGTTCTTACGATTGGCATTGTGCTGGATACTTTCCAAACCACCGAATAACAAAGTTTGACGCATCACGTTCAAATCGTTACTCAATGGGTTCATCAAGTAAACCAAATTTTCGTTCTTGTATGTTTCCGACCCTTCGTAATAGGAAGCGGCGGTCAGTGAATTGTTCAGTATTTCATTGAAACCACAACCTACCAGTTGCTCTGAAATCAGATTTTGTAATTTCTGGGAGTAATCCACTTCACCTTTGGTGGTCAGGCTGGATTTCAAGGTAGTAGGAATCTCCACATTATTATATCCGTAGATACGGAGAATGTCTTCTACTACATCGCAATCACGTTGCACATCCACACGATAGGGGGGAACTTGTAAAGTCAAGCCTTCGGGTGTTTCGTTTACAATCTTCATTTCAAGACTGGTGACAATGCTCTTTATGGTTTCCACCGGTATGGTTTTTCCTATCAGTGAGTGGACTTTCTCATAATTCAGCTCTACTGTAAAATCGGCTATCGGGGCAGGGTAGTTGTCTTTAATTTCAGAAGAAATAGTACCTCCTGCCAGTTCTTGAACCAGTAAAGCCGCTTCTTTCAATGCATAAATAGTTCCGTTGGGGTCAATACCACGTTCGAAACGGAAAGAAGAGTCTGTGCTCAATCCATGGCGACGGGCTGTTTTACGTACCCAAGTCGGGTTGAAATAAGCGCTTTCCAAAAATACGTCTACTGTCTGCTCGGTTGTTCCCGAATCCAGACCACCGAATACGCCGGCAATGCACATCGGTTCTTCTGTGTTGCATATCATCAGGTCCTTGTCGGATAATTTGCGTTCCACTTCGTCCAAAGTAACGAATGTAGTACCTTCGGCAACAGTCTTCACTACAATCTTACCACCTTTAATCTTATCTGCATCAAAACAGTGCAGGGGCTGGCCGTATGCGTGAAGGATGTAGTTGGTGATATCCACGATATTATTGATAGGACGTACTCCGATCAGGCGTAATTTGTTTTGCAGCCATTCGGGACTCTCTTTTACAGTTACCCCTTTTATGGAAACTCCGGCATAACGCGGACATGCTTCCGTATTCTCTACTTCAATGGCGATGTCCATATCATGGTTATCCACTTTAAACGCTTCTACAGACGGACGTTTTAAAGTGGCTTGTTTGCCGTTTTGAATCAGGTAGGCATACAGATCTCGGGCCACGCCGTAATGTGAGCAGGCGTCCGCACGGTTCGGGGTGATATCCACTTCCAGTACGTATTCGCTTTTGATATTGAAATAATCTTTAGCGGGAGTACCCGGAACAGCATCCGCCGGCAATACGATGATACCTTCGTGGCTGTTTCCGATACCGATTTCGTCTTCGGCACAGATCATACCCATAGATTCAATTCCGCGGAGCTTTGATTTCTTGATGGTAAAACATTCTTCGCCATCGTATAGCTTGGTGCCCAATGTGGCAACCACCACTTTCTGTCCGGCAGCTACGTTAGCGGCTCCACAGACAATCTGTACCGGTTCGCCTTGTCCCAAATTCACAGTAGTAACATGCATGTGGTCTGAATTGGGATGAGGTTCGCAAGTCAGCACTTCGCCGATGACAATACCTTCCAGACCACCTTTAATTGTTTGGACTTCTTCTACGCCTCCGGTTTCCAAACCGATGGAAGTCAGCGCCTCGGCCACTTCATCCGGTGTCAAATCGAAGTTGACGTATTCTTTCAGCCAATTATAAGAGATATTCATATATGATATTTTTTATGTATTTCCAAATGACCTGCAAATTTAGTAATTATTTTCTTTTATCCTGTTATTTATCCATCACAGATTACTCAGATTAACACAGATTTTTCTTTGAGGGAAATAATCCGTGTTAATTCTGTGAGGGATAAATAAATGTCAGAACGGTAAAGGTCCTTCGGGAATAGGGGCTCCGAACGGATTATTGTCGGCAGGTGCGGCATCAGGAGATGGGGGAGGTACACTGTTGCCGCCACCGTTCATTTTGGAACGGATAATACCCGGTGCCTCACCCGGCATAGGCACGATGACATCATCGTCCGGATTCTGGAAGCGGGCGAATTCGCCACGGAAACGCAGCAGTACATCACCTACGGCACCGTTACGGTGCTTGGCGATAATGATTTCTGCCATACCGTGCAAGTCGTTCCCTTTTTCATCCGAGTAGATTTTATAGTATTCCGGGCGGTGGATAAAGCATACCATATCGGCATCCTGCTCAATAGCTCCGGATTCACGGAGGTCACTGAGCTGGGGACGTTTTCCGTCAATACCCTCACGACTTTCCACACCACGGTTCAGCTGGCTCAGTGCGATGATGGGGATGTTCAGTTCTTTGGCTAACCCCTTCAGTGAACGTGAAATGGTACTGACCTCTTCCTGACGGCTACCGAATGACATTCCGCTGGCATTCATTAACTGAAGGTAGTCAATGATAATGATTTTTACTCCATGCTCGCGTACAAGCCGTCGTGCTTTGGTGCGTAATTCAAAGACGGACAAGGATGGTGTGTCATCCACATACATCGGAGCATCGTATAATTCTTTTATTTTATAATCCAATTGTCCCCATTCATACGGAGCCAACTGACCACTCTTGATTTTCTCACCCGGAATTTCGCACACGTTGACAATCATACGGTTGACCAACTGTACGTTGGACATTTCAAGAGAGAACAAAGCCACAGGGATTTTCGCATTTACCGCCATGTTCTTTGCCATGGAAAGCACAAAAGCCGTTTTACCCATAGCGGGGCGGGCGGCAATAATCACCAGGTCGGAATTTTGCCAGCCCGAGGTCATTTTGTCCAATGCATGGAAACCGCTTTCCAGACCACTCAGCCCGTCCGTTCGTGCCGCCGCTTTTTGAAGCATCTCATACGCTTCCTGAATGACAGGGTTGATTTGCGTATAATCCTTCTTCATGTTCTGTTGCGAGATTTCGAACAGTTTTCCTTCCGCTTCCTGCATCAGGTCGTCCACGTCTTGGGTTTCGTCGAAAGCCTTTGTCTGGATGTTGCTGGTAAAGGTAATCAGTTCGCGTGCAAGAAACTTCTGCGCGATGATACGTGCGTGATATTCTATGTGTGCGGAAGAGGCTACCTTGCCGCTTAGCTGTGTTATGTAAAAAGGACCGCCTGCATCTTCCAGTTCACCGGTGCTGCGTAATTGTTCGGCCACAGTCAAGATATCGACTGGTTGCTGGCGTAAAGCCAAAGAGGTAATAGCCGAATAAATAAGTTGGTGACGGCGTTCATAAAAAGATTCGGGACGAAGAATCTCACTTACTAATGAGTAAGCATCTTTTTCTATCATTAAGGCTCCCAATACAGCTTCCTCCAGCTCAGGTGCCTGGGGCTGTAAATGTCCGTATTCGTCAACAGGCTTTGCTTTCGAAGTTTTGGGAGTACGTGTCATTTTTCTCGTTTCTGCCATTGTCGTCTGTTTAAAGTAGGGCAAAGATAGAACTTTTTGCTGAGTTGGACACTCGTCCATTCCCAAAAATAATAAAAGAAATATGAACCTGAATCTACGGAGAAATGAACAATCTGGACAGTAAATGGTTTTTTTATATGGTAAAATGAAAAGTTTGTTCTATATTTGGCGCTCTGTCCGGATAAAAGATGGCGTGCATCTTTGTAGAACGGGCAACAATCTAACGAAACACACTAAAAATAACTATTTAAAGAACAGAATATGATTACATTTCCTAATGCAAAGATTAATTTGGGACTTAATATTGTAGAAAAGCGCCCGGATGGATACCACAATCTGGAAACCATATTTTATCCGATAAACCTGCAAGACGCTCTGGAAGTGACGCGGCGGGAAAACAATGACAAAGAATACACTTTACACATAAGCGGATCTCCTTTGGAGGGTGAACCCGAAGATAATCTGGTAGTAAAAGCCTATAAGTTATTAAAAAAAGACTATCCCGGACTGTTGCCGGTAGATATACACATGTACAAGCATATACCGGCGGGTGCCGGACTAGGTGGCGGATCATCAGATGCCGCTTGTATGATAAAGCTTCTGAATGATAAATTTTCATTGGGACTCAGTACGGAACGGATGGAGGAATATGCGGTAAAACTAGGGGCAGACTGTGCTTTTTTCATTCGGAACAAACCTGTTTTCGCTACCGGAATAGGGAATCTGTTCGAGCCTGTGGAATTGTCATTAAAGGGATACCATATAATTTTGATTAAACCTGATATCTTTGTGTCCACCCGGGATGCGTTTGCCGAAATAAAGCCTGTGCGTCCGGCTGTTTCTTTGAAAGAAATTGTAAGGCAACCTATGGAAACATGGAAAAACAGTATGAAGAATGATTTTGAAGATAGTGTCTTCAAAAAGTTCCCTGAGATTGCTGCTATCAAAGATGAATTGTATGATTTGGGGGCAGTGTATGCCGCCATGAGTGGCTCGGGGTCTTCCGTCTATGGTATTTTCAAAGCACCGATAGAGAATGTGGAAGATAAATTCTGTGGATGCTTTTGCAGACAGAGAGCGTTGGAATAGTGTGGCAGATCAGTGGTTAGTGATTAGTGGACTGCGCTGTCATGCCGCAGGTATTAACCACTAACCACTATAGTCTATCTTTTACATAGTGCCTTGAAATCACAATAGGTACATTTTTCTATGATTTCTGTTTGGGTAAATGATTTTTCCGGATTAAATATCTCTTCTAATAATCCTTGAAGTCGTTCACGGTATTCTTTTTCATATTTACTGAAATCTTCCACAGCCTCTTTGGGCTTTCGTGGCTCGCCCATTTGTATAACGGGAGAATAGGTTTCTGTAGCGGCCCGATGAATATAGAGAAGGGCCGGAGCTATCTTCATCGTTGGTTGCTTGCGGCACATGATGGCGGCATACAGGAACGTCTGGAATACATAGTTGGAACGTTTCTTGTCCGGAATAAACAGAGATTCCACATGGGGTGGGGTGTCTGCATCACCGCCTGTCTTGTAGTCCACAATACGGAGTGTGCCATCCTTGCTGTCCATACGGTCAATAATTCCCCCGATACGTGATTTTATGACTCCTTTGGGTGTTTGTATGTCGATGGGTTCATCCACTTCCATTTCCGATGCAATAAAAGTGAAGGGAGCGTAACGTAAATCATTTTGTAAAAGTTGTTTTAAATATCTTGCAATAACGGCAGAGTTGATAAGTTGTATGCCGTTATATTCCGGTTTCTCGTTTTGCGGAACATTAAAGAATAATTTCTTGAATGCTGTATCCACATAATCTTGCAGCTTCACTTCATTGCGTAGCAACGTTTCCAATGCTTCCTTATTAATGACTTTGCCATGAGTGGTCAGGTCTTTATAAATATGTTCGGCTGCATAATGGAAAATACTTCCGAATGTGGCAGAATCTATTTCCGCACTCACTTCATCGGGGGCGGAGAGGCCGGCTACATACCTATAATAAAATTTTAAAGGACAATCCAGGTAATAATTCAAGGCTGATGGAGAAAATTTTGCTTTGGGATTGGCACGGACATCAAACAGGCTTTGCATCCGGCGCATGACATCCGGGGTCTTTTCTACAGTGATAGGCGAGGTGCCTTGGGGGGACTGTCCGGCCTCCAGAAACTGGCGTGTGATGGGGTGAGGCCATTCAATAAGGAATTGCAGCATGAAACGGCTCCATTCGCCGCGGTTCAGTCCGTCCGAACTGGTATTGTACATCAAGGTAATCCTTTCTGCCCGTTGCAGCAGACGATAGAAATAGTATGCATATACGGCAATCTTATGCTCTATAGTAGTCATTCCGAAAGCTTTGCGCAGGTTGTAAGGAATAAAGGAAGAGTCTCCTCCCGATTTGGGAAGCTGCCCTTCGTTGACCGATAGTAATACCAAGTGGCGGAAATCCAGGTTACGTGTTTCCAATACCCCCATGACCTGCATACCAATGGCCGGTTCGCCATGGAATGGAATATTGGTCGCTGACAAGACCTTGACCAGCAATCGCCGGAATGTTTCGCTCTGTACGGTTAATTCATCTTCTTCTATCAGTGTGCGGAACCGGTTGATGGTGGTATAGGCTTTGAAAAGCGACTCCCGGTAAAGTTGGTTGAATGCATCTGTGTCTTCGGTACCGGAAGTGTTTGCCTGGTAAATGCCTGCCACTTGCTGCAAAGTTTCGGACAGGCGTATGCACAGATTCAGGTTTCCGGAAAGCGGAGTGAAAAGCCGGGTAAGGAATTCATCTTTACCCAATTCGCCGGGTAACGGATAGAAACGGTTGTTCCGGGTCAGTTCTTTTTCCAACAATTCGGCTTGACCGGTGAGTTGCCGGGTATAGGGGTGTTTTAACAGTGTAACAACCGATTGAAACGTGTAGCGGCCGCTTTTGAAATTAAATCCGTGGGTATGCAATTCCAGTAAGGCGATGAGGAAACTATATACAGGAGTTTGCGATAACGGAAATCCCATGGTGATATTGACATGTTTTACTTCTGCCGGCAATGAATGGAGGACCGGCTGAAGCAATGCTTCGTTACACAATACGACTGCGGTTTCCTTTTCCGGTGTAGTCAGATTGTTTCGTATCCATTGAGGCAGGTAACGGGCTTGTGCATTTTCAGTAGAAGATGCGATGTAGTGTACCTCTTTAGGTTTCGAGAGATTTTTGAATAACTCACCGGACAAAGGAGAAGGAAAGTCGCGTAAGTTCCGGCGGATAAACTCTCCGGCTTCATGGGTGACGGCTTGTCTGTTTTCCTTCATATAAAATTCGTCGTAATCCCAATAAAAAACAGCTTTCCCGGCATCTTTCAATTGGGTGAACAACGTATGTTCTACTTTGTTCAGTACATTAAATCCTACAAAAACATATTTCTCGTATGGAAGTTTGTCCACATCCAGATGCTCTATGACGTGGCGGTACATCATTCCTTCGTAGGCAATGTTTTGAGAAGCTAAGGATTCACGGAACCCTTTGTAGATGTTTCCCAATACGTCCCATAAAGAGATAAACCGTTCTTTCAGCGCTGTTCTCCGTTCGATGGAGAAGTTCTGGAAGAACTGCCGGATAGCTTCTTCCTGCTCATCGTCAATGAAGGTGTAGTCGTCCATTATGTTGCGCAGATCCTGTAAATTGGAAAACAGTTTGTCGGTATCCACTTTATTTTTGTCGGCATCGTCAAAATCACTGATCAGCATTTCTCCCCAAAAATAAAAATCATCCAGTGTTTCCGTACTTTGAGTTTCCCGTCGGAATATCTTATAAAGTTCGCATACCAGTTTTACCGGATCACCCACTTCCCACGGAGAAAGGCTACGGAACAATTCGCTGATGCTGACGTATGCGGGCGACCAAATAGGTGAGTCCGACTCTTGGGCGAGATACTCATTAAAGAAAAGTCCGGCACGTTTGTTAGGAAAAACCACGGCTGTATGTGCCAGGTTTCCTTTCGTATGTTTATATAAATCGGCTGCTACCAGTTTCAAAAAGCTTTCCATTATTCTATTTCCTCCAGTTCGTTGTTAAATACATACCATAAATAGCCACGGATATGCTCATATCCCATATCTGATAATAAATCCATATATTCTTTCACCTGCTTGTTGTAAGCTTTCCGCTTTTTACCGAATTTAAAGTCCACCACAATCACCTCTCCGTCTTTCATCATCACGCGGTCCGGACGGCGGGTTTGCAGCACTCCTTTTTCCCGATAAATAATGGCACACTCATTGTATAGTTCCCAGCGGCCCGAATACCATTCTTTGACCAGCGGATGCTTCAAAGCCCATTCGGTGAGTTTTCGTATCTGTTCTTCCTGTTGTGCCGACTCTATGATTCCTTCGAAACGCAGGCGTTCTATGGCGGGAGGCACATCGTCCGTGGTACGGATTACGGAGAACAGATTATGCAACAACTGTCCTTGCCGGATGTATTTGTCTTCCGTTTCCTCTTCTCCCCGGATAAATTCGGCAGAACGGTTGGACTGTTTGAATTCGATGTTGGTTTCCAGCGTTTCCAGATGGATAGGCAAACGTTGGGCTACAGTCAGCAGCTTGTTGCCGGATACTTGTTTTTCCTCTTCGTGAGATGAGAGATAGAGCGTTCCCAGTTCGTATATTTCTTCTCCGGTGGCATAGCTCTTTCCGGTCATGTCGGATAAGGCACTTCCCAACAATTCGGATACCGTTCCTTTCTGTTCCGCCTTTCCATATATAATCAAGTTCTTTTTGGCACGGGTAAATGCCACATAAAGCAGGTTCAGATTATCCACCCATAATTGCAAGCGTTCATTCAGGAACTCTTCCCGATAAATGGATTGCTGCATGGCTGTGGAATAGTTGATGGGAACAATGTCAAGATCGCTAAACGGAGCTTGCCGGGGAGCACACCATACCAGATGATTGTAAGTCTCATTCTCCATTTTCCAGTCGCAGAAGGGTAGCAGTACGGTATGGTATTCCAATCCTTTGGACTTGTGGATGGAGAGAATGCGAATTCCTTCCACCTCGCCGGAAGGGATGGTCTTGCTGCCTAGTTTTTCTTCCCAGTAGGTGATAAAAGCGGATAATTCGGAAGAATTGCTTTGCAGATATTCCGTCACGGCATCAAAGAAGGCGCACAGATAGGCATCCTGTTGTTCGATGCAGGACATCTGGAACAGATTGAAAAGTTTTTCCATCAGCTCATACAGTGGCATGAGGCGAAGTTGCTCCGCTTCTTTTATGAAATCGAATGGCAGATAATCATCTATTCCGTTCAGCAATAGAGCGTTGAGGTCTATTCCTTTATGTAATACTTCATTCTGATAGGCAGCAGCCAGTTGCGCCTTGGCAATCCGGTTTTCGGGTTGTGACAAGTAGCGCAGGCCATCCATTATCATACATACCGCCAGTGAGGCATCCAGTCGGAATGCCTCATCGGATACGATTTTGTAAGAGGTGTTCTTGTCGAAGTAATCGGCTATTAAAGGAATGCTTCTGTTCTTGCGCACCAGGATGGCAATATCTTTCAGTTGCACGCCCTGCGCCACAAGCAGCTCCACTTCTTCTCCTAGGTGGTGCAGGGTGTTTTCCATATAGGTCATGTCTTCCGTATCCGATAGAAATTCCACTTTGACATACCCTTTTCCGGGATCTTTGTATGTTTCCTGACACACGTCGTTGTAGGCTTCCTTCAGTTCCTTGCATTCCTTTTTTTGTTCTTCCTTGTAAATGTTGTTCAACACCTCGCAGGCGGCTGTAAACACTTCGTTGTTGAAGTGAATGATGTTTGCGGCGCTCCGGCGGTTGGTGGTCAGTGTCTTTACTTTGACGGGAAAGGCTTCGATGTTTGTTTTCAATCCGTTCAGTATGCCCCAGTCACCGTTTCTCCAGCGGTAGATGGATTGTTTCACGTCTCCTACAATCAAGCTGTCTGCTCCCTGAGACAAACCTTCGAGCAGCAACAGACGGAAATTATCCCATTGCATACGCGAAGTATCCTGAAATTCATCGATCATTACGTTGCGTATGGTTGTTCCTATCTTTTCGAATACAAACGAGGAATCTCCTTCTTTTACCAGGTTATGAAGCAACGCGTTGGTATCCGACAGCAGGAAGCGGTTGTTTTCATGGTTCAATTCGCGTACCTCTTCGTCTATATTGGCCAGCAGACGGATATTGTTTACGTGGCGCAGGGAGAGTTGGCAGGAATTGGCCAGCATATTGTTCCGGCTTCTGTATTTTTCCGATTCATTCAGCAGAGGAATCAGTTCTTTTTCTGCCAGACCTAGGATAGCGTTGCGTATGGGGGAGGTTTTTTTCACCCATTCGTCGGGGCAGTCCAGACATTTTTCCACTGTTACATTGCGGACACTGTCATCCAGTTTACCCGATTGTAATTTATTAAAATAGCTGGCTATACCTCGGGAGCCGTTTTTCAAATCTTCTACTTTCACCCCGTTTGTATCCAATATTCCGAAGAATTGGTCGGCAAATCCTTTCATTTGTTCCTGCACCTCTTCCAAAATGGCTTGCAGCGTTTCGCGGTAATTCTTGATACAGTCTTTGTCCCGTAATTTTTCCCGTAGTCCGTTTCCTTTTTCTATATATCCTTCATCGAAGATATTTCGTCCGAAATTCTTTATCTCACCGGAAACATTCCACCTCTTGTCATCGGCTATTCTTTCTTCTATGTATTCCAACAGCCAATAGAGTACGGGAGATTGTCGGTCCAGCTTTTCTATCATGGAGTCCACGGCATCACTCAGTACCTCCATATTGTTCAGTTCGATATTCAGATTGGCACCCAATTCCAGCTCCCGTGCCAAATTGCGCATCACCGACTGGAAGAATGAGTCAATGGTTTCCACCCGGAAGCGGCTGTAATCGTGTATCATGTAGTGCAGTGCCGTACCGGCGGCTGTCCTTATGTCTTCTTGGGGTATTTCCAGTTCTTCTGTGATTTTCTGTAAATAGGGATCAGAATCCTTATCCTTTATCCATATTCCGTATAGCTGGCTCAGAATCCGCTCTTTCATTTCGGTAGTGGCCTTGTTGGTAAAAGTCACAGCCAGTATATTACGGTATGCCCGTGGGTTCTGTATCAGCAGTTTTATATATTCCACGGCCAGTGTGAATGTTTTTCCCGAACCGGCAGAGGCTTTATAAACTAATAATTCAGGAGAATGTTTCATTTTAAATAATTTGCTAATTTGCTAATGGCTGCGCTGTGTACCGGATGGTAATTGGCTGACACATTAGTACATTTTTATTTTTAATTAAAAACCAGCACAAAAACAGTGGCCTGTCCCTTTTCCTTGTAAGGCAGCAGGGTCAGTGTGCCACCGCTCAGTCTCATGATTTGTTTGCTCAGGCTCAGTCCGATGCCGCTTCCTTCCTCTTTGGTCGTGAAGAAAGGTACAAAAATTTGTCCGGCTGCATCGGGAGGAATGGCGGGACCGTTGTTGGCTATCTCTATACGGATACTTTCTTGCGGATCACAATAAGCTTTCAAGGTGATCTTTCCGTCGGGAGCATTACCTATGGCTTGAATCGCATTTTTCAGCAGATTCGTAACCACTTGGGCTATCAGGTTCTCGTCGGCAAAGACTATCAGGTCTTCCCGGGCTTCGAGGATGGAAAGGGTGATGTTGGGGCATGGATGCTGGTGCTGTGCCAGTCGGATCATCCGTTCCAGGAAAGGACGGACATAGAACAGCGATGGCTCAGGTGATGGCAGTCGTGTCAGTTTGCGATAAGACATGACAAAATTTATCAATCCTTTACCTGTAGAGTGAATCGTTTCCAGCCCTTGTTTCATTTCTTCATTTTCAGCTCCGGGAAGAGCCAGCAGTGTTTCGCTGAGGGAAGTCACCGGGGTCAGGGAGTTCATAATTTCGTGTGTCAGCACGCGGGTAAGGCGTATCCATGAATCTATTTCCCGTTCATCCAATTCCCGATTGATATCACTCAAGGCAATAATGCGGAGTTCCTCGTCTTTGATACGGATGCCGGACACCCGTAAGGCAAGATGCACCGTTCCCCGTTCCGTATTGAACTGAATTTGCAGCTTGTCACCCGGAACTGCTTTTTCCAAAGCAGTCATCAGTTCGTCCGAGATGCGGGAGAGTTGTTTGACATGAGTCAGAACATCCAGCCCCAACAGATTCATGGCCTCTTTGTTCTTTTGATAAACGGATCCTTTGCTGTTCAGTACCACTATGCCGGTTTCTACAAAGTCCATGATGAGCTCATAATACTTCTCGCGTTGTGCCGTTTCCTGTTTTACATTGTACAAAATACGTGCGATACGGTTCAGCATGACATTGACCATGGAAGAATCGCCAGGGGAGGCATGTTCGTAAAAACGAACAGCGGGGTCGTCGTTTTCGATGGCGTCGAGCAGAAAGGCTATCTTCCGGGTATTAAAAGTGTACAGGCGGTAAAACCAGCCTATGGAAACGAGGAATGAAGGTACGATTACGCATAGCCACAACCAGTTGAGCTGCTGGATTAGTAAGGTGCAGGCAATGGCTAGAACCAGTACGGTAAATAGGCGGAAGAAGAATAGTTTCACAGCTTAATTATTTATTATTTCGTTTGAATGTTCCTTTAGTTCCTGTTTAAAAATAGATTATTGTTATTTGTTTTGTCATCCTGACCCATCGTGAAGAATGAGATGAGATAATAGGTCATAATCCGAATTTTTTCATCTTATTATAAAGCGTCTGCCGGGTAATTCCCAACTGTGCCGCTACAGCCGAGAGGTTTCCGTTGCATTTCTCTATCGCTTTCTGAATCATTTGCAATTCCATCTCTTCCAGTGTAGAGACACTTGTTTCTGTCGCAGGAGCCGCTATTTTTCGGGGAAAATGAAAATGTTCCTCACTCAATATACCGTCTTCATTGATAATGACCGCTTTCTCTACGGCATGTTCCAGTTCGCGTATGTTTCCATACCACGGATATGTCCGTAACTTTTCTTGCGCACCGGTAGAAAGAAGGATATTTCCTTTGTCATATTGTTTGCAGAACCGGTCTATAAAGCGTTCGGCCAAAGGGATAATATCTTCTTTGCGTTCCCGCAGAGGGGGAATCTCGATGTGGATGGTATTGATGCGGTAAAGCAAATCTTCGCGGAATTTGCCTTTGGCCACCATCTCTTCCAAATCACAATTGGTGGCGCAAATCAAACGTATGTTGACAGGTATCGGTTCGTTGCTTCCTACTCGCACCACGCTCCGGCTCTGAATGGCGGTGAGTAGTTTGGATTGCAGGTGATAGGGCAGGTTGCCTATTTCGTCCAGAAACAAAGTCCCTTCATGGGCGGCTTCAAATTTACCTGCACGGTCGGTATGGGCATCGGTAAACGAGCCTTTTTTATGACCGAACAGTTCGCTTTCGAACAGGGATTCGGTGATGGCACCCATGTCCACTGTTATCATATCCCGCCGGTATCGGTTGGACAAGGCGTGTATTTCCCGCGCCAGCATTTCTTTTCCTGTGCCGTTCTCTCCTGTAATCAGAATATTGGCATCCGTTTGCGCCACTTTCTCTATCAGCGTCCGCAGTTGCTTCATGGCATTGCTTTCTCCCCAATACATAGAAGATACGGTTTTAGGGATTTCCGCTCTCTTCTTGTTCTTGGAGGAATTGCGGCAGGCAGACAGCAAGGTTTCTATCAGCCGGGCATTGTCCCAAGGCTTGACGATGAAGTCTGTCGCTCCTTCCTTGATGCCGCGCACTGCCAGGTCTATGTCAGCATAGGCTGTGAAAAGTACTACGGGCAGGGAGGGGTGTATTTTCTTTATCTCGTGTAACCAGTACAGACCTTCATTCCCGGTATTCAGTCCGCTGCTGAAATTCATATCCAGCAGCACCACTTGCGCGTTTTCTTCACGTAACGCAGCGGGCAGTGTGATGGGTGAGGGCAGTGTGACGATATGTTCGAAATGATTTTTCAGCAATAGCTTTACTGCCGACAGCACTCCTTTGTTATCATCTACCACAATGATGGTTCCTTGTTTGCTCATAAGTCGTTGTAGCTTCTTTTTTCTTTAAAGATATCTTTAGTTGTACGTTTCATGCAAAGGTACTATCTCTTCACACACTCTCATTTCCATTCCTTTATAGACCACTACTATTTTGTGTAGCTGTGTGGTGCCCACAGCATTCTTCACCCGGTAGGAATCAGCATAACGATTTGCTTGAGCGATACCTTCCAGCCTCAGTTCTTCCACACGGCTCTCAGAGTCTTTGTATTTGGCATATTTCAACTCTATGATATAACTGTGCTTCATGTCCGGATAGATTTCCAGCAAAGGACACAGGAAAAGATCAGCGTATCCTTCTTGTGTATCCGCTTCAGAAATAGGGCGGTAGAAGCGGTTTTGCGCTGTCATGGCCAGTGTGAATCCATGTACGAAAAACTCTCCTTTCTGTTTGTCGCGTTGTGAGGCGTAGCGTTTCAGACAGTCGGCTATGTAACCGAAGTAGGCCTGCCAGTTACCATCGTATGCCAAAGCCGAGGCCAGTTCGTCTTTCTCATAACTGCTGAAACTAAGGTCGGCCTCATTGTATGTATTCAGCAAATAGGTGTATAGTTGCTCTTCCACTACCTGATTGGGAATGGTGAGTTTGTTTTTCCCTTCGTGCATTCCGCTGATGGTAAGCATACCGAAATAATAGAGCAGACTTATGAAATTGTCCGGATCGACAATATTCGCAGCCGGAAAGCTATCCTTCAGTTCTCCGGTGATATATCCTTGACTTACCAGGGTTTGTATGATGGATGCATCATGAGCAAACTCCTTGTCCTTGCGAATCAGCATCCGGAGTTTTTCGTAGTCTATGCGTATGTTGCTTTCTATCATTTTCTGTGGCGCTTTGCCTCGCAGAATATAGTTCTTGACAAAATAGAGAACCATGTTGGAATTGTACAGGGTTGTTTCTCCGTAGCATTCCGGTGCGAAGCAGTAGTTGTCATACCACGGCTTCATGATATCTATCAGTTGACCGACGGTATGGTTGAACGGACTGTTTGTGGAATAATACGTCAGCATCTCACGCACTTCCTTTTCCGTGAACCCTGTCATTTCGTTGAACTCCGGTGAGAGGGAGTAATTGGTACCTATATTGAATCCGCTGGTGAGATCATCCATGGTTACGGGGCTTACTCCGGTAATGAAGCAACGCTTGATGCAGGAATCTGTTCCGGCTTTCACTTTGTTGAAGAATGCGCGCAGGTAACCCTCTTTGTGTGTTTCTTCAGTGTATCGGTGCAGGCTTTCGGCATCGGAGAGAATGGCATTGGTAAAGTGGTCATACTCATCGATAAAAAGATAAATTTTCTGCTCAGTCTTGTTGCACTCCGTAAACAGATATTCCAATTGTTCTACCGCTCCTGATTTTTCATCCAGCTTCTCCTTGATACCTTGTGGGAGATAGTCGGCATAGATATCGCAGAAATAGTCGAACATGGTCTGGCAATGTGCGTCCAGCCCTTGACGGTAGTTGTGCAATTCCCCGCTGATACCGGAAAAATTGAGTTTCAGCACCAGATAGGTGTTGCGGTCCGGCGTGGGGTGCTTTCCTATGTAGAGGTCTCCGAACAGGGCGTCAAACTTATCGCGGGTGCGTACATCATAATAATGTTGCAGCATGCTCAAGGTCAGACTTTTGCCAAATCGCCGGGGACGGATGAAGAAGAAAAACCGGTCCGACTGTTCTATCAGTGGGATGAAGGCGGTTTTGTCCACATAATAATAATTGTCGAAACGGATGTCTGCAAAGTTCATCATACCGTATGGCAATCGTTTCCTGTTTGAAGGTGCATATTCCATTAGTTATATTATTTTTTTTATGAATAAACTCTGGTAAAAGAGATATGTATAGCATACAAAGATACTTTCTTTTCCCTGCTTCTCCAAAAAACAAAGGTTCTTTCTTTTTGGTAACATGGAGGAAGCTGTCCGATAGGTATCCGCCAATCTTTTCTTTCAGAGAAAACTTTTCAATTTCATGAATTGTTCTATTATAAAATAGCATTTCAAATGAAAACATTTATATTAAGCATAATTGTAACCATGATTACATCGGTAGCTGGTGCACAGCAAAAAAGTTTTTATGACTTTACGGTCAAGACTATTGACGGGAAGGACTTGCCACTTTCCACGTTCAAGGGTAAGAAAGTATTGGTAGTCAATGTGGCATCTAAATGCGGTTTCACTCCCCAGTACGCCAAGTTGGAGGAGTTGTATGAAAAATATGGAAAAGATGATTTTGTCGTTATCGGATTCCCTGCCAATAATTTCCTGCATCAGGAACCCGGAACGAATGAAGAAATCAAGGAGTTTTGTACGTTGAATTATGGAGTGACTTTTCCTATGATGGCTAAAATACCGGGTGATCCCTGTGAAAACTGTCGCAGGCAGCCCGAAATTCCTTAGTTCCGGCCAAGCTGCTGCGTTTTCCGGCATCGTTGTCTATAGGGTTGCTGTTTTGCATGTTCTCGCGCAGCCGCTGCTCCAGCAGTGGCCGTTCGACAAGTCCGTCATGGTGACCGTAGATCGCCTCGATAACCGGGAAGCAGCGACCGACATTTTTAGCACGAACGCAGATAAGCAGCAGCATAGCGGCCCCACCGGAAGCGTGATCGATGTGTTGACAGAGACCGTTCAGCACGTCCTGAACCCGCCAGCCGTATTTTCCGAAATCATGTAGAATTCCGGCCAGCCCGGCTGCATCTGCGCAGTTGATCTCTTGGCCGAACTTTTTTGCCAGTGCCGAGACTTGCGCACAGTGCTCAGCCACAGTCGGCTGACGGCCGTTTGCTCCGGGGATTTTTGCATAGTATGGACCACCGGGTGGTAAGAATTGATTTTTCATTTTTCTGAAATCCCTCGCTTTATTTGAAGAATTTTTGCATAGCTGTTGCGGCGGACACACGTTTCTTGGGATCGTGATTCGTATATTCTATCTATGATATTATAACGAAAGCTGTCCGATAAAACGGACTTTCAAAGAATGTGCGCTCTGTTGCCTTTGCCATCACTATATGCATTTCTGCCATTCTTGTCAATTTCAAGCGGTTCGATAACAGCGGAGGTGCAGAGCACCGCGGCTGAAATGTGTGCGGCATGGTAGTGACTATTACGGTGTGGTGTTCGTGTGTTGAGGCACGTGAGATTCCTGCGGTGCTTTTCCGCCTTTGCGTCCGGCTGCGGAATGCGGTAACATGGAGCAAAAACGGCGGAGGTGAGCGCATGGCATCAAGACAAGATCCCACCGCAGCGGATATCGCGTATGCGCAATATTCGGCGGCGGAAAAGACGAGGACGGTCGGCGGCCGCGTATACCATAGAATTATCTGCAAAACGCCGCTGCCGGCGCC
>OGXA01000507.1_pt1 | contig 34735 bp, 35 predicted proteins | sample 1576171 | NCBI WGS metagenome assembly OGXA01 (sample SAMEA3541587, study PRJEB24748) | human gut metagenome | biome: human gut; feature: human-associated habitat; material: faeces | place: China | collected 2012 | reverse complement strand
GGAAAATATTTTCTTCGCTTCGCTTTCGTGGAGAAGGTAGAACTCTCTGAAACTGAAATTCAAGACAGGCGTATCTGTGCTGTAGACCTTGGTCTCAATACTGACGCCATGTGCAGCATCATGACTGCCGATGGAACTGTCCTTGCAAGAAAATTTATCAATTTTCCGAGTGAAAAAGACCATCTGTATCATGTGCTTAACCGTATCAAGCGTAAGCAAAGGGAGCACGGTTCCAACAGCGTCGCAGCTATGTGGCGTTACGCCAAAGCCTTGAATAACGATATAGCAAAAAAGGTTGCTGCTGCGATTACTGAATTTGCTGTGCTTTATTCTGTAGATGCGATTGTTTTTGAACATTTGTCATTTACAGGCAAAAAGCACGGCGGCAGTAAAGCACAAAAGCTGACAATGTGGAAACGTAATTCCATACAGGATTATGTGACACAGAAGGCACACCGCTGCGGTATCCGGATTTCGCGTATCTGCGCTTGGGGCACAAGCAAACTCACCTTTGATGGCAGTGGTGCTCTTGAGCGTGATGAAACCAATCGTGCCCTTGCAACGTTTGCAAGCGGCAAACAATACAACTGCGACCTAAGTGCGAGCTACAATATTGGCGCTCGCTACTTTGTCAGAGAGTTGCTAAAACCCTTGCCAGCGATGGTAGTCTCAGCTTTCGGCTAATGTTCCGGATGTTGAGCGTAGAATCCAAGTTACACTTGCCACGCTTAAAGTTCTGTATCCTGAGCTCAAAAAACTCAGTGCACAGGCAGCGTAAGATGTAGGCTAACTGTGACAATTAGCTTTCTTGCGGTGAGTTTGTTCTTCGGGACTTACTTGTTGAGGGATTGCTGTACCATTTCGTTAGCAAGTTCCTCTCCTTAAAAGAAGGGAAGCCCGCGACTTTAGTCGTGGGAGGATTCACGGAACACATGATGTTGGTATAATAGTAATTGTAATCTTTATTGTTTTGAAAGTTGGTGTATTTATTATGTCTAAGAAAATCCGACCTTTTCATTTAACGCCTGCCGAAGAGTCTGTTATGAACACTCTTTGGAATAGCGGTAGTGCTATGCCGTTGATTGAGGTTGTAAATGTGGCACAGAAAGATAGCAGCGTTTCATGGAAGCCTCGCTCTCTTTTTTCGATTGTGAACAGTCTGATGGCCAAAGGGCTTATCAAAGAAGAAGGGTTTGTCCGCTCTGGCAAAACTTACGCAAGAACTTTTGCTCCAGCAATGTCTCGTCCTGCTTTTTATGCAAATATGGTAAAGGACGCGCTTTCAGACGAGGAACTCGCTACATTTAAGGGAATTTTTACCGAAATCTAATCTCAGGGGTGGTTCTTTTGAGCAATCGTCTCACGACAGTGGCTCTTGGTTACTATGTTAAAGAGCAGTTGGATAAAAAGTGTATATCGACAGAAAGAGTTGCAAATCTGTTGGATTGCAAGGTCTCTGATGTTGATATGTTTTTGCGTGGAGAAGCGTTTGCTTCATTTCGGCAAATACAGAAATTGGCGTCGCTGTTTGGTTTGAGCGTTTCAGAGCTTTTGCGTGATGCCGCCCTACTAAGAGAATAAATACCCGTGCATAAAAGAGGCTGCTACCTGTTTGGTAGCAGCCTCTTTTATGCTTTTTCTGTTGCGAAACTGAGTTACCGGATTTCAGCTTTCAGCCATTGCAAATACCTGTATCGTTCTTCTTCGTTCTGAATCCCCTGCAAAGCGAAAGTTACGAATGGCACATCCGTATCATGGTTATAAAGCCATGAATCGAAGGCGAGGGTCTCGAAAATATCATCATAGCAGGTGCTGCGCCGAAAATATTCGATGTCATCATCTTCGATTTCGTAGTCAACCTTTGCACGGATTTCTTCTGTCGTATAGTTTTCTGCTTTTGCAGCGGCATTTACAAAAAACGGGATATTGCCTTTCTTCCATTCAGAAAGCGGGTAATCATGGTCGCTGGAATTCTGAAAATATACACTTAGCGGCCATTTTTCACTTACACTTTCAGGCAGAATCATGACGATACCAAGCAACTTATGCTCTTCCCAATACAGAAACCGGAAGTTAAACAACGCGTCAAGCCAATACCGGTCAGCGGTATCCGCAAGCACATCGGCTTTGCGATTTTTGCTTTTCTCATCCGCAAAGTACCCGGTTCGAACCGAAGGGGTATAATACCGATTATCCATGATGGTTTTCTTGATATTCTTTTTGGTCATTTGAGATTGTGTATATTCCAACGCAATCTTTAAGGCTTCTTGTAAACTATTCGCCTGCGCAAAGCCCATGTTAAAACCGTAACTCATAGTATGGAACTCCTTTTTGTTTGCCTGATTTCAGGTTCGTGGTATAGGTGTCAGATGCCAAGGCGTTGAGCGGCAGTTTCGGTATCGCAGAAGCACAAAAGCTCCTGACCATATCGAAAACCGTCAAACCCATCGCTGTAAGAATAGTCGATACGGCCTTTGCTGTCGCGTTTGACCAGCTTCTTAAAGACATCCTTCAGAGCCGTTTTGCTGTTGTTTACGGCCTCTTCCATAGTTATTTTCCTTTTCGAGCATTTCGCGAGCACGGTTCAGAACTTCATCCGAAACGTGCTTGCAGTTCGTGTTCAATGCAAGAAAGACTTGCAGTGTCTCCGCATCCGTTGTGGCTTCAGGCAATTCCGCGACGCTTGTCATCTGGTTCAGGAACCAGTTACGGTCCATGGCGGAGAGGTCATTGAAATACTTGCCGCGATACGGGAAACGGTTTTCGTAGTAGCGGAGAATTGTATTCAGACGCTGAGCACCGTCAACAACCTCGTATGTATTATGCTGCTCATCTTTCTCTGTAGTCTCCCAGTCACGATTTCTGATTACAAACAACCCGATACCGCGACCGTTGAAGATGCTGTCCATGAGCTTCTCCATGTCTTCTCTGTCCCATACGAATCCCCGCTGATATGGAGGGTTGAAGTCCATGCCGAAGAAGTAGACCATATGGAGCAAAGACTCAATGCTTCTGTTGGTATGATTCATACGACACAGAACAGAATCATTGTTAGCAAGCTCATACTCCATAGACGTTGGTACGGGCTTTACCTCGTACCACATCCAGTACCCATATCTCGGATGTTCCTCGCCGTACTCAATGCAGTAGTAGACTTTGCCATCTTCGAGCACTTGGTTTACTTGGCAATTTGAAAAATTGCCGACCTGTACCCTGTCGCCTTCCTTGTAGGTGTATTTAGGAGAAGGGCATCGCAGGATTCGGTTCTCGCCTGACATATTCAGAAAACTTTCCCACGCGAGTTCCTTGGCTGATTTAATTTTCATAGTGATACGCTCCTTGTTTTTACCACACTTTAAGCAAAAAGATTGGTTTCACTGCGCCTTATATTCCCATAGCTAAAGCAAGGGGTTTTACGGCGCAACATGATAAACAATTACCTCCAATGTTTTTCTGACTGCAGATTTTGTACAAAAATAAGCAGACCACTTTTTTAAAAAAGCAGGCTGCTGACAAAACGGGTTTTCTTAATTTATAGATGTTTCCTTTTGTACTTTATTATTATACCTACTGTTTTGTGGGAAAACCTCGTATACACTGACATACAGCATTCCCGGCTTGTAGTCAGCATACTCTACCGAACGCTTCTGGTCGTATACCTTCACATCCGAACCATCATCTGCCGTGAGCCAGAGATATTTAACGTGCTCGGCATAGCGTGGGTCTTTTGCGCGATACATTTGCCCTTCTTTGATTTCGAGGCGTCGCATACAGGCTTGGACGCGGGAAAACTCAACAAATGCACCATAGTCACCAATCACGATACGGCTGTACCCGTTGGTAATGACTGTGCCATCAGCGGTTTCGAGCGAAATCGTGTCACCGGACACATTGCACCATTCCGGCAATGCCTTTTGAAACTCGGCTCGCACATCGAGGAACAAGGTGCGCGGGATAGGCTTGTATTTGTATTCGCGGGCAAGCTGCTCTTGGTATCGGAGCATCTGAGCGCCGATTTCTGAGATTTTGTGTTTCACAATTTTACCCCTGACCCAGCATCTGTGCGGATGCGATTTCCCGAATATTGCGATTTTCTTTTTCGGGAGCCGATACAATACGGCGATGAGAGCGCATCAGCGTCAATACGCGGTTACGGAGCTTTTCATCTTTGATAAGCTGAGCAACCTGTTTGATTTCCGATTCGCGCAGATACATTGTACTGTTGATGAGAACACCATGTACCTCGCCGTTTTCGGAACTCTCCTCAACTTTATCGACATTGTCGTAGGCGTAAATCACATCAACATCAATGGTGACGGACGCTCTCTCAAGAAGTTCAGTCCCTCCTTGAGTTACCAGCCACTTGTGTGTGTAGCTTTCGTCAGAAATGTATGTTTTGCCAATGAGTTCCAGCGGCGGTGAAACAAGATGGTTTGTGGAATAGCGGATATGGTCTTCGCTTTCGTTGAGATTATCCTGCCAAAGGCACATCGGCTTGATGTTTTTGTCTTTGAAGTGAACATAGGTGTCCCGAATGAATGTGGAGATGGTCCGTTCAATGTGGTCGATTTCCGGCATTTCTTCCACGTTGCGGAAAACAAAGCGCGTAGACTTGCCCTCGCCGTACTCTTCGTCGTCTGTCACATAACGGACCTTCTCCAGCACAAACTTGGGTTCCAATGCTGTTTTAACGGCTTCGAGAGAAAATACATTCCACTTCATCAGGCTGTCCTCCACTTCTTTTCCCACTGGTCATATTCGGCAACTTCACGCTTTACAGTTTTGCCGTTTTTCTTATACACAGTGATTCGCTGTGCATAGTTTGCGGCGTGTTTTTTCAGCCGCTGCAACGCTTCTTCTTCTGAGCTTGCTTTTGTAACTCCGCGATAGGAACCACCAGAGCCTAAGATTTCAGGCTCGTACCAACCTGTTTCGTAGTATACAGTCTGCTCGCCTGTTTCATCCAGAACGACTTTCCCATCATTACCAAATTTGCCCGTATAGTTGCTGCGGATAATGTTAGCGGCACGGTCATTTCCCTGTTCTTCATAGGCTTTGGCGATAAAGTCGACGTAGGTTTTGAACTTCTGCTCGTCACCTTCACGATGCGCAGAAATCAGTTTTCCAATGGTTACAGCGTTTATCTGATTCACACTCCTACCTCCTTTTATGACATGGCATCGTGCTTTGTCTGTGCTTTTATTATAACATGTTGTGTATTCTGCAACAACCGCTTTTAGCCTTAATTCGATTAAAGAACTTCTTTGAGACAATAAACAAAAAGCACCAGTACTACCCATTTGTAGTGCTGGTGCTTTTTACAAAGAAAAAACAGGTATAACCATACTTCCCTGTTTGCTTCTCTGTTGTAGAGAAGAAGTTTTTCATCTACTGACTAAAATAGAATGTCAAATATCGTTTTCTGGACGACAAGGCGTAAACCTAACCATTACCCTTACGAAACAACAAAACAAACAAGAAACATTTACAATTTACAATAACATTGCCTATTAGCAAGCTAAATGTAATTCTTCTTGCGAAGAAAGTCGGTAGATGTGGAATGTGATTTAGATGTCTACATCGAACTCGATAGACATATTAGCTTTGTCTAATGCCATCTGAAGCCGAACGAGTTCGTCAGAAGTCTTACGATACTCATTCTCTACCAAAGCAGCATCATAGTTGCGTTTGGTGAATTCTGGCTCAGCACGGTAGCCACCGCTTCGGGTAAGCTCACGCACACCTTTCATTCTGGAAAGACGGTTCTTCTTTTCGGTCAGCATTGCCATGCGAACGAGAGATTCATCAACCGTGAAGTCGAAGCCTTCAAGTTTCGTGGTTGTGTTGAAGACGTTGATGCCGTGGCGCAGTTTGGCAATTTTGTCGTTTAAGGCATCCATTTCATCCTGCGTAGACGTGAAGTTATAACCTGTCTCAATAGGCGTTTCACTGGCACCATAAGTTGTCGTGCATGTGTCTCTCTCATTGGAAACGATAGCCGCCAGTTCTTCACGGTAACCACGAATTAGTTTGTTTGCGTATGCAGATGTGACTTTCATGGGTTCTCCTTTTTCAACTTTTTATTTTGGTGGTATCGAAGATACAGATAGAGTCCACACCAAATAATAATTAAACAGTGTGGACTCTATCGTTTAGAAAATGTGGAATTTCTATAATGCACTTCTATGATGCACTGTTAAATTTCACAATCCGTTTGGAGCCTGATGAGAATTTCGGAATCTCGACCTGCTCGTTACAAATGAGCTGCTCTGCCTCTGAGCTAATCAGGCATATAATGGTGACCTGTGCGGGAATTGAACCCACGTTACAGCCGTGAAAGGGCTATGTCTTAACCGCTTGACTAACAGGCCAAATATTGTGAGCATTGCTCACTTGTGGTGGAAATAGAGGGATTCGAACCCTCGACCCCCTGCTTGCAAAGCAGGTGCTCTCCCAACTGAGCTATATCCCCATGATGGCAGATATCGTTCTGCTAGACGAAGAATTTTACGATTTCTTAATCGTGTTCGGTTCCGGTGTCGACGACTTCCGGCAGGACTTAGCCAACCGCCAACAGGTGCATGCCCCCATTGGAAGCTTCTTGGGCGGATTCTCAAAGAGCGCGTCACCCAATCGGACCGTGGAGCTTCGTGGCAGGCTCGAACTGCCGACCTATGGTTTACGATACCATTGCTCTACCAACTGAGCTAACCAAGCACGGTAGGATGTTTTATACTGGTTATCATCCCGCAATCGGGGCAGCCGACCCCTTCCTTCCAGTCCCGTCCGATAGCCACATCGGTGGATTCTGTGTTGTATTATCTCCAGCGTTTTTCACCCGCATTTGCAACTACTGATAAGACTTCTGGATACCTTCAGGTACAGTACCTGTTTGCCTATTCTATTAGGGAGTGTCCATTGGCAATTCGGACGGCGGACCACATGTGGACCATGCTCACCAGTTTAACGTCGTGGTGTACGGAGACTGCGACGTGAGGCAACAAATTTTCATGTTTGTTGCCTTACGGTAAGTCACTCTTACAAAATGTAAGAGGTAGTGTTCCCCTTGGCTTGGTAGCAGCTAAGCAGTATTGCAAGCTGGGGAAACCTGCAAGTGCAACTGCTATCCTGATGGGCAAATCGTCCATCTGCCTGTGATACTTGCAAAATTGGATGTTTTACGTAAAACACCCATTTTCGCAAATACCCTTAGATTTCGACCCGTTAGGGCTACCTCAGCGTGTCGCGGCTCTGGTGGATGGGGTCGAACCATCTTTTCTCGTGCGCAACGAGTGAATTAACCATGGTATATTACAACCTTCGTATTCGACACCAGAATATTTCGGTTATTTTGTGTCCAACCGATTGACATGAACGGGATGGGCGGTATTACACCACCGCATTGAGCCTGCGCAATCGCTCTTGTGCTACATCCCGTATTGCAGAAGACATTAACTGCATATATACAGTTCCAACTCGCCAATTTTGGCTGTCTTCATGAGTGGCTTGTGGCGACTCGAATCGGACTTGAACCGACAACTTCCAGCGTGACAGGCTGGTGCTCTAACCTGTTGAACTATCGAGCCATATATGACCGATTTAATGTCTTGGTCGAGACATTTGGAAATGAGCGTGACTTTTTGGTTTTGTTGTTTCCTATTGGTTAATTTTATAGGTGAACTGTTTTTGTTCACACTCATGATGGTCGAATAGGCGAGACTTGAACTCGCAACCTCTTCATCCCAAATGAAGCGCCCTGCCAATTGAGCTACTACTCGTAATAAAATGTGGGTGAACCCTCTCTTAGACCCACAGCAATGACCAGTTTTACGGGGAACCACCCCACCACCCATTACCTTTGTACCTCTGGCATATCTACTTGTGCATACAGTTGGTTAGACAATTGCGCAAATAGAATGCACTTGAGTACCGGACAGCTTCAATTGGATACGACTTTGTGGTTTCGGCAAATATGCGTTTGGCAACCCGTCACATCAACGGGTCAGGCATATCAGTCAGAGGATGCACCGTATCCGGTTCTTTGCACCCATTGTTTTTGCCCTTTACGGGCGATGGAGCAGGTAGCGGGATTCGAACCCGCGTGTCCAGCTTGGAGGGCTGGCGTGTTAACCCCTATACGATACCTGCAAAAAACGGGTGAACCCTTATTAGCCCCGCCATAATGTTCGTTTAGTAGGTCGTCGTCCCCGAAACATTATCTTTACGTCACCTGACAATCCCGCGAATCTTTTCGCTGACGATGCGGAAGAATCCGAGAAAGCGCTTGGACGTTGGTTACCTTCCATCCATTTTTGAGCCCTACCGTCGTTTCCCTGTCGAATCGGGTCAACGGATTGCTAAGGGCTGAGTACAAGACTGCGGCTAACTTACCAGATGCCGCGCAGCAGTCTCACCTTTTTCGGCTATGTCGCGTCTGGCTGCGCCCCGGCTTTACGGGGATGCTCGTACGATGCATGCTTAGAGGGGCGGGATTTGTTGTTTCTGCGCCGCAGCACAAGAGGAAGCACTCGCCCACACGGCTTCCTGACCATTTGGGAAACCACTTGCACAGGGAATGCAATGAGGTTCCGAGTGGGATATTTGTCAGCGAAAAACTAAGCCGCTGTCCGCCACCCGCCGCGTGGAGGCTGTCCCAATGGGTGGCTGAGTGCGTCGGTAGTATAGACGCGCTCAGATAGGCGCTACCTATCGTGGTGTTTTAAGACGAGAGCTACCCGTCATCAGGTTCATCAGTACATTGGAGTTACCCTTTCGTCACTTTGTTTGTCAAATTGACGTGCGTTAGTGCATCGGAGTGTCCCTTTTGTTCAGATGTTGCATTCGGACGCGAATTACTTCTGCATCGGAGTGCCCTCCCTGTTTTTCAATCAATTTGGCGCTTAACGTCCGCCGGACGATGGTTGCGGAGGATGGACTTGAACCACCGACCTCCAGCTTATGAAACTGGCGAGCTCCCACTGCTCCACTCCGTAATGTTGGGCATTTTAACGTCTTGCCCTTGACGGACAGCAAAAACCGATAAGTCTGTCTGCGTTTGGTGGCAAATTTGCATCACCGTGCGCTTTTCTGATGTGTCCCAACCGAACGTCCATAAAATTGTGGAAGACGGCATATATGTGAGGGACACGTTCCGGTATTGACCACACCGTTAACGTCCGGACGCTTTTTGGCGCTGCCTTTAGGCTCTGCCATTCAGGTGTGCGGCAAGCTGACCACAATTGTTTTATACCCCATTGGTCTAGTTCACAGCTCGCTCCGGCTCTTTTTGGACCGATATCGTTAGGGTCTACGCCCGATTTTCACGGGGGGATTGCGACTCCCAAATTACTTTCGCAGCGCGTTCGCGTCCAATAGGGCGGGCTGCGCAGCGGTTTTCTCGGCGTTGGGATTGTTCCCTCAACCGATGACTTAATTATAACATAGCCTAAATCACTTTGCAACCGCTTTTTGACCTATTTTTGCGCTACATTTTGTTGTTGACAGATATACAATCGCAATATAGGGAAAATATGCAAGAAGATTTGCGACATCATTATTATAGCATCCTATAGGTTATTTGGCATCCGCTTTTGCTACATTTAGCGAGTCAATTTGAGATATTTCTTTCCGTTGTATTCCGTTACTTCGATTTTCAATGATGCGGAGCCTTTTTCGCCGTTCTTTTTCTGCACCGTAAACGAAGCGGTTTCATTGTTCAGAAGTTTCTTTGCTTTTGCCTGCGTCACTGTTAGTTCTTGACCGTAATATTTTGTTTTCTTGAATAATGCCACATGGCAGTCTTTATTAGTGCAGCTATAAGCTTTTGGTGTTTCCACCATATTGCTTCCGCACACTGGGCATTTTCCGAGAACTTCTCGCGTAAAATCAAGAGAGAATGAAGGACGCTCTCCACTGAAATCACAAAGGACATTGCAGTCGAAGGACTTTCCACTTTTTCCTACGCAGTCTGTAAGGTGAACTTTTCCATTTTTGATAAGTGATGTAGCAACTGGCTTTGTCAGTGTTTTTCCAATGGCTTCAAGGAATTTGTTATCTTTCCAAAGGGCTACGCCGCATTTTTTCAAACAAGCAAAGGCTCGTTTGGTTTCAACAACATCACCGCCGCATTTTGGGCATTTTCCTATAACGGTATATTGCCCTGCTGTTCCTTGATACTGGCTTTTTATAGTTCCACCAGAGTTCATGATTTGATTGATGGTGTCTTTGGTTTTATTAAGAACATCTATGCGGGATACTGTACCTGCTTTTACATGGTATAGGTCTTTTGAAAGTTCTACGGTTGTTTTGACGTCGAGTGTAATTCCGAGAGAGTTCATTGCATCGACAAGATAGAATCCTGCAGGTTCACCATAGTAAACGCCTTTTTTAAGTGATATGTATTGAGACTGAATGCAACGGCTTATTGTATCAGCACGAGTAGCATCCGTACAAATTGTAGCATCCGAGAGGATTTCTTTCCAGTCTTCATCAGTATATTCGGTTCCTTCGTTTTCAACGCCACGAAGAGGAGCAACCATCCAGTTGTTGAGAGCCTTGACGGTATATCGCTTTGGAGGAGTAGTCATCTTCCCTACTGGCGCGAATTTGATGTTTACACTTTCACCTTCATGCAGCTTCGGAAGAATCTTATCGCCGCTTGAAGGCTTTTCAAACTTTCGCCAACCGAGTGTGACTTGTACATCACCTTTGAGCGTGAAATCTTCATCGTAGCAGTGAATAACGATTGTAGTTCTGTCAACCGTACATGCATCTTCGCAGAAGACGGCACAAAAACGATTTAGAATACATTCATAGACTGTCTTTTCTGTACCTGACAACTCACCGGGCCACTTCCCTGTTGGAATAATAGCGGAGTGAGCTTCAATCTTGCTATCATCGTAAATGCTTTTTGTTCCCTGTTTGTTGATTAAACCCGTGATGCCTGCTTGAGCAAGACCATTGATGGCTGTATTAACTTTTACAACCTCATTTGTGGCAAGATAGCTGCTGTTTGTTCTTGGATATGTAACGTATCCACCCTCGTATAATGTTTGTGTTGCCGCGAGGACAGTTGCAGGAGTAAGCGATTTATCAACATCACAAGCAAAGCCCTGTAAATCGCTCATTGAAAACAATTTCCCTGAATTTACAGTTTTTCTTTCTGTCTTTATATTTGTTACTGTTGCTCCTGCTTTATTAAATGCATCGGCTAATGCCTGTGCTTCGACCTCATGCCCTTCATCAAAGGTCCGTTTACTGGTCAGTTCAATTATTTCTCCGTTTGTTTTTTCCTTGCTTGTGACAACAGAATACGGTTTTGGAACAAACTCTTTAATTGCTTTTTCGCGTTCGATGATATGCTGTACGATTGGACACACGCAGCGACCAATTCGGACGAAACTTTGTGCCTTGATAGACGCATAGCGAGTTAACTCGATTCCCAACAGCCAATCCATTTCAGCGCGTGTTTCAGCAGAAGCAGAAAAATCAACATACTCGGCATTTGGCTTAGCTGTCATAAACGCTTGTTGAATGGTTTTATTTGTCGTATCCGGAAGCCATAGCCGATAAATCGCTTTCTGCGATTTCAGACCGTGTTCAATGATTTCATCAATTAACCGTTGCCCTTCTCTATCTGGGTCACCAGCGTTGTAGATGGCATCTATATCGTTGCGATTCATCAGATAATTGAGCATTCGAATCAAGTCAGAGAATTGAGGCTTTCCTTCGAAGCGAAAATCCCAGTTTTCAGGGAAAAATGGAAGTCTATCCATTGTCCATGGATGTTTCTTTTCCGGGTCATAATCGTCAAAATAGGCATCAAGGTCGATAAGCTCATAGATGTGTCCAACAGATAGAGCGATAACATACTCGTTTCCCTCCATCCATGTAGTTTTTCCCTTACCTTTACGCTCAAACTTCTCGTTTTTCCACCATGAAAGTGCGGAAGCTATACTACGACCAAGCGATGGTTTTTCCGCAATGACCAGTTTTTTCCCCATATTTTATCCTACCTTGACTAGGGTATTTGCAAAATTAGGTGATTTTCTATTCGAAAATAGGTGGTTTACTAATTTATGCAAATACAATTCCTTTGTTTTTGGCAACAAATTTACATTTGCCGGATGGATACGAGTTGCCATTTGTATCGTAATATCCATCTGCTTTACCGTTGTGCGAACCGCTGGTCCCTTGCATTACATGAGTTCGTTTACCAACAAGGAACACACAGCCGGGAAAGTTGCGTTTAGGATTTCGATATTCCGGATGATGCTCTTTTACCTTGAGTTTGCATACATCATCTGGATGATTTTGACGAAATTCTTCCAAACTGTCAGTAGTCTGCTCAATGGCTTTGTGGCGATTTGTTGCCACCTTTTTACCGTTGAGCGTGTACACGCGGTTTATATTTTCTTTGTGCAGTGCTCTTCTATCGTGACGGCGGAACTGCTTTAATTCGTATGGCACATGGCTGTTTATATTGCTATCGCAAACATCGTTAGGTAAAACGGAGCAAGCAATGCAATAGGCATCGAGCCAGTGGTCTTTACTTACGCCGTGCGCTGCACGATAATCGTATGTGCTTTTTCCTGTTGTTACAAAAAAGTGTTTTTGGAAAAGAGAACTCAATCCTTTTGTCAGTGCCGGTATGATTTGATTCAACACACTTAACGCACCGTACTTTTTGTTGAGTCCTGTTTTCTTTTTAGTAAGTTTTTCATACCATGCAGTATCCTTATGTACAAGGTCGTGATGCTTTGTGCATAAGCCAACAATGTTATCAATGGTATTGCTGCCATTTTTATGTTGAGGCACTACATGGTGGTAATGGTCAATCTTCTTTTTGCAAAACAGGCAATGGTGCTCCTGCATTTCAGAGACGGCTTCTTCGAGGTTTGCTTTTTGATAGAGCGGACCTTGCTGATACTGCCACTTCTGAATGTTAGGATTATCCAACTGCATAAACGCAAATTTGTTGATTTCGAGCACTACATCGCTGATAGGAAGAAGCTTTTGAATTTTCTTTATCAAATTGATGTGTGTCTGCAACAACTGATTTGCGGTAGGCGTGAGCCATCCGGCTGGGCGCGTTCGATTGTTGAACTTTGCTTCTTTGTTTTTGATGCCGATGCAAAGGACTTCTTTCTCACAACCCGGAAGATGGCGCTTGATGACACCAATTTTCTTTGCACGCTTGCTGGCACTGCCATTTTGAGCAGTGGCTTGCTTTACGCACTTTTTAGAAATGGTGCCATTTGCTTTGGCTCTCCGTTGACGGCGGCATCGTCTGCCGTTGGTACGTCTTGCGCGGCGGGAATCTTTACGCTTTTTCATCAGTTTCGGAATTCCCTTGTTACGGGTTTCCAAATGCGCGGTAAAAACTGCCGTGCCGTCTGCTTTAACAACAGCAACACCGATATTGGTTCTGCCGGGGTCGATACCCAAGTAGAGAGGCTGCACTACATCATCGGTTTCATACAACAGTTGAATGGTAAACGGATTTGATGTTACGACTCGTGCCTTTTGCTTTTTAAGCAGATGGCGTACATGCCCACAGCGAGTCGTAGGCATTAAAGTTTTACCGTCTTTATTAAGCACATATACAGTGGACATATACGCCACCTCCTTTACGATAAGTCTCTCCTGCCAAAGCAGGAGGTTGTGTTTCCCTTGGCTGGGTGTTTGCTGTGAGCGGTATTGTACGAGACAATGCCACTCGTGCGGAGCTATCAACTGGGAAAATCAATAGGCGCGACAAACATCCATATGCCTGTGATACTTGTAGAAACAGATAGTTTTATTCAAACCGCCTATTTTTGCAAATACCCCTTGACTGTTGTAGATGCGTTGATGCTGAACATCGTGCTGATGCAGTATTTTGCCCAACAGCCGTACATCATTTCTGCGTTTTCAATTTCTCGTAATGGTACACAGTAACCAATTCCAAACCAGAAATCATTCGGTCTGCGTTTATCGCAGTTGTATGCTGCGCGTACTTTGAATGGACTAACATAGCTGCCTTCTAATTGCATACACGCCGGAAGCATACAATGGTCAACAAAAGATGCAAGTTGACGACGGTTTATTAAATACGCTACATCCAATCCGGGAAAAGCGTAAAATACATAATCAGATTCAGAACCATATAGCCATCCCGGTTTACAACCGTTTTTTTCGGCAATGCCATCTTCACCATTCACATAGCTTGTAACAATACTTTCTGCAAAAAGGTTTCCTGTTTTTCTGGTGTCGCATTTTACTTCCATCAACAGTTTCTTCCCGTTTGGGTAAGTACACGCATAGTCACAGTCTTTTTTCTGATACTCGGTAAATTTTCGCAAATCTGTGATTTCCGTCATCTTACCTTGTGTTATCCATTTTTCACAAAAACGCTCGAAGATTTCTTCGCCAACGTCACCGACATGTAACTGCTCACCAAAATAATAGGTTTGTGGTGTTCCATCGTTTTTTATGACATCTGGCAAAGCCTCTGCTAGGAAACTATCCTTTTGCACACTTGGCTGGTTAATGATTGTTACCATCTTAATGCTCCGTTTTTGTAGCATTATACCAACAAACAAAAAAGCAGCCCTGCCATTGTTGGCAGAGCTGCTGTTGTGAATTAGAATAAGATGGTGAGCGGCACTACATTCATCATTGAGTCGTGGGCGGCTTTCCGTGTCTTTGCATTCTTAATGGCAACGTCAAGCGCATTGGTGTATAACTTTACGCGTACATTCGGTGTTTTCGCCTCAAGCACGCGGAGTTCACTCAGTCGCTGTTCACATGCTGCTAAAGCTAAGTCGTAAACGGCATCTTCAGACGACTTAGTGTTAGTTACCGTGTTCGTATTACAATGGGGACCGCCGTCCTCACAGCAAACCTCTTCCGCACCGTGTGCAGAAGCGTAACTGTAGGAATACACCTTTCCGTTGAGGTCCTTTGCGGGGCTTGCGGCAAAAGCGCTCATTGAAAACATTGCACTCATTGCTACAGCAACGAAAGCAGCGATAACGGTCTTGAAGATATTCTTGCTCATGATAAACTCCTTCTGCCTGTTTACAGGCGTTTCAAAAAATAAGAGAGGCTCCGTGGGTGAATTTGGAGCCTCTCGCTGGGGATTTGGTATGCGACTTTAGATGGCGTGAGCGTAGGAACCAAGCTCGTACGGTACACCGTATTCATCGCAGAGTCTGCCCAAGTCGTCACAGCGCTGACGAACGCCGCGGTAGGCATTGTCGTTCCACCGAGACATGTTGTCAAGATGGCTCTCAACTCTCGATGCCACGAAAGTCATGAGCGAAGCGAACGAATAGGCGTGGACGCTTTTAAGGAATTCCACGTCGCTCTCCAAATAGAAAGAGCGAGGAGCGTTTTCCCACTTGGAGAGGAAAATTTCCCCGGTGTAACCTTTGTAGGACACCGTTCCAAGATAGAATTCCCCATATTCGGTTTTGCTGGCGAGAAGTTCGCTGAGCTCACTCATGTTGACATTGTGGGTCGGGCGGAAGTAATTCTGAGTCATGATACAATCTCCTCTCTGACTCATACCGCTAATGTATAGCGGCGCTTGTTGATTCCACCTGTTTAGGTGGTCTTTCGATTTGCTGGAGCATATGTATTCGACACATCACTGTATCGCTGCCAGTTGATAAGTGCAACACCAACTGGTATTTATATAAACGCCGAATCACACGGCGCACTTCTTAAAAATAAAGAAGCGACTCACTCAATCACCCAAACGGTTCAGCGCCATACAAAAGGCAATAAGCCTCTCAAATGACTTTTTCTGAATCGCCCTTGTGGGATGACTAAGTGAGTCGCTTTATTACTTGGAACAACTACAATATACCAACTTTGCGCACCAATACATTTTTACATTACTCGTTTTATCATAAAAAAGAACGCCCGCTTGTTACGGCGAGCGCTCTTCTTAAATTCTATTACAGCTCAAACATTGCATCAATATATTTGGATGCGTTTTCGTACCCATTGTCTTGTAGTACCTGCGAGATGTAATCGACAACCACTTCGGCGCTTTTGTTCTTATCACCGTAGAGTTCGATTTTGGGATTTCGGTCCTCACAAAGCGTAAAGGCAATGGTGTTGTCCAAAATTGCTTGACCAACGATTTGGTCGGTGTCCTCCGTCGTGTAGTTTTCCATGAACGATTGGATGTCCTGCGTGTCATCGTCATCGCTGATATAATCGGCGAGCCATTTCTTAGAAACGGCGATGGTTTCAATGGCTTCGCAACCATCAACGATAATGGCTCGCTTTAAGTATGCGTAACCATCGTTGTTTACAGAAGACGTTTTAGGCAACACTTTTGCATTTGACGGTTCGTTTTCCTGAATTTCCTCGTTCAGCAGAATATAGCAAAGTGCTTGCAAGACAGTTCCTACTTCATCTGTTTCGATACCGTTGTCAATAAGACATTGACGAGCAGGTTCGAGACACGACTGACGGTGTGCGTTAAAATAATCTTTCAACACGTAATTTTCACTCCTTCTCACTAAAATTGTCATACACAATCTGCATCTGTTCAAGAATCGCATGTGCTCGCTGATAAGGTTCTTGACATGACGAATCTTTCCATTCATCGCAGAACTCTTTAAGTCCGTTAATTACCTCGGAACGAGACGATGCATCAACCAATCGAATGGCCATGTGCGATAACGATTCTGCTTTAAGTGCATCGTTGTTTGGAGCGTAGCGCGAAACGAGATTTGAAATGTCTGAAGCTAACAACAAACATTCTATGTAAAACTGCCGCATCTTTTCATCAACGTTATTTAAAATTCCATCATGTGTGTTGCCGATTACAGACACACAAATGCAGTCTTTCAACATAACAGGCTCGCTACGCTGCTCCGGTTCGCAGACCGATACAACAAAAGACGCCAAAGAGTCAGAATACTTGACGGTTCCCTTGCCGTAGGATACTGAGCTTTCGCCTTTAATATAGAATAATATAATGTCGTCCTCATAAATCGGATGACCAAAAGAATCGCTTACTCCCGTATATTGTCCAACAGTGTCTGCGTAGACAACATACTTTTCAACGGCAGGCTTCTGGGAATATATGATGGCCTTGTCACCAGTTCCATTTTGAGGAAAAATTCCACCAGTCACCCATATACCGGGCAAAGGTATTCCATCATAGGTTACTCTTTCCCCTTTTTTTCGAATTTGACCTCGGAACATGATGGTGCGAGAAATCAATTGAAATCACCTCGTTTTAGAAATTTTTTCCGATAACATGACCTTTGGGTACGCCTTTGAGCCACTCAATCCACGCCAGATTATTTTCCGGATACACATTATTTCCGCGACGGATATCCTCCAACAGAATTCCAAGATGAAACGCATCCATCCTCCGAATCATAGAAAGGCGAGTTTCCGAGCTGGAATTGTCTCTGCCATAGATAGCGTCTGTTCTCTTCTCAACATCGCTCCGAATCGAATCAAACATAGCATCCGGCAAATTGTCACTTTCGATGCCAATAGTGTCACGGATGTACTCCTTTGCAGCTTCGAACGAGTGGAAAACCTCTACATCATCATAGCTGGAAAGACTCTCAAATTGAGCTTCAGCAATGAGAGCCCAGTAACCAGAAGAACATTTTGGTACATTTTCTACAATACCATCGAACGCAATCATCAGTTCGTCGAACTCTTTTTCGTCCATTTTTGTCGGGTCAACCGTATCATGGACCACTTCAAATTCACCATTTTGCAAATCTACAATGTCGTAGAATTCGTACAAAGTGGTTCCGACCTGATGACGATACTGGCAAGTATCAGGGTCTGTACAAACCCAAGAGTCTGCTTCTTTCTGCTCTTTCCACACAGCTTCCAGCAACGGGAAAAGCATATCACGGATTTTGTAGCAGTCAGCCACGATTTCACCGAGAATGTTTCGCTCCGACCAGCTTTTGTGTGTGCTGTGGTATTCCATTGCGTAAGCGTCTGCGTCAAACTGCGAGGCAAGCCGCTCCATATCCGCAATGAAATTCTCTTTGTTCAATTTGAAGTTGTACACACGACCAGAGACACCATTTCGGCTGATGATTACACTGTTATTGTCGTCCGTGCAATCTTTTACATTCCAGCCAAGACGTTCGGCAGCTTCAGAATACTGAATTAAATACATTTTTTACTCCCTTCATGCTGATTCAGCTTTTTTTAATTCTTCACACAGGTCCGCAAGATACACAACCATTGCTTTTGTGGCATTCATACACTCCGGCAATGGACTGTCCGTAATCGCGTGAAATCTGCACGCTTTATGTGGTGCAGTTTTCCTTTCTTTTGCAAGTTGTTTTTCAATGTCCGTAACGAATGCTTTGGCGCGGACATCAAAGTGATATACGTATATAAACTTGTCAAAAGAGTTGGCACGCGAAATCATTAGCTTCTTTCCGCCGCAACGGTTTCGAACCTTCCAACCGTTACGGCAGCACGTATCATAATACTTTTTCTTAATCATCACATCACTCCTCTAAAATCCAAAAAGTTCAGTTTTTGGTAGCGCTCAGAATTTGATACAACTTGCACAGCTTATTGGCAATGTGCCGCGCAGCCATTTCACAATCGTTCAGCGGGCACATCGTAGATGTGTGCAATTGTGCCGCATAACTATTGATGCTGGCATTGGCTTTTGCCAACTGGTCGTGGATATCCTCAACAATGTGATTGGTGCGGACGTAGAAGTGATAATAACTCCCAACATCGTTCACCGCCTCAAAGATGAGTTCACTGCAATCGTTTTTGTAGACACGCCAACCGTTGTGTTCACAGATTCGAATCATGTCATTTGTGTTCATTATTCTCTCCTTTTGCCCATATGCGAGCAATATTATGATTTCCGTCTTTTTAGACGGTTTGCATCGTACAAACAAAAAAGCAGCCTTTACGATTTCTCATAAAGACTGCTAATTGATGCAGGTTATCTTAACATATATGGATTTGCTTCGTTTGTACTAAGATATTATACCTACATCAGCTACACCCCGTGCGGGGTGTGACCCGCTTGCCGTCAGTGGGGGATGCGGCCCCCATCGATTTCAATCAACGCACCCCATGCGGGGTGCAACGGACATCAAGATTCCCGGAAAGCAACTGCTCGGTATTTCAATCAACGCACCCCGTGCGGAGTGCAACCTGTTGCTGCAAAGTTTGTAGGATATATATATCCTCACATTTCAATCAACGCACCCCATGCGGGGTGCAGGCATTGTTATCTGTGATAAAATGTTGGCAACCGTGTTTCAATCTAACGCACCCCATGCGGGGTGCGACAGCAAAACTTATACAATTCAAGCGTATCTTGGTAGCACGTAGGATGTACAGTTTTGCTAATTATGTGCTTCACATATTAAAGCACTCACCTACTTACTGCATTGGAATCACCCTCTAACCATTGATTCTTTGGTGCGAAGCTCCCAGTGATTTTGTGTCAACTTGTGGTTCGCACCACTTTGATGACTTTATTATAGCATATACTGTATTATTCTGCATCCGCTTTTGTGGTAATAAAAAGAGCCGCTCACCAAATGGCGAGCGGCTCTTTTGCTGCTTAATAATTATTGCTATCAGTGACTTCCGTCACACTAAAGGCGACGATGCCATTACCCCAGAAATGACTGTGCGCATACTGATATGCACTCTGGATATTTGGCGCTTTCACAGTTACGAGCAATTTGTCACAGATAATCATGTTGGTAATCTGCCCGCGATGCCCACCACGAATCTCGTACGTATGCCAATTACGAGTGCGGTATTTCCACATAAACGCATTGTACTCATCTTCGCTGCAGAAAATCCGATTCCGAACGGCAAAAATGATTGCGCCAATGGCAACAAGGCCGCTTGCGACAGCATAGATATATATAATGATATTGAGCATCACATCGTTATCCATACGTGCAGATGCCGCTGTTGCGGAAATCGAGTCAAAGAGCCCGACCATTCCGTTAATAGCGGATGCGGCGAAAAACGCAATAGTCGCAATCAGAACAAGTGCGCGGATTTTTTTATATGTGTTGTATTTCATCTTACAAGCCTCCCAGCTTATTGCGGTACAATTTTGCACCTGTTTTCCTATTCCACCCTTTGTGGTGGCCTTTATATGTAATCACCGAATTCCACGGTGTTATATATTAGCAAGCGTTGCTTTTGTCGTAGTACAGACTTTCATATGACCAACGAAGCCTGAGGATGTCAAGAACCTCTGTACAATACTCGTTGATGTCGATGAGATGACGACCATAAATTGTGAACAGCCGTTCATCCCAACCGATAGCGTCTACTACGCTAATTTCTCTGCGAGAAACATCATTTGAACCGGTTACATAAGCAACGAGCTTGAGTTCCTGCAAGGAAAGACCGCTGAGCATCTCCTCTGCGGATTTTACCGCACCTTCATTATTTTCATTCTCCCAACGGTATTCGTAGGCGTTTTCGATAATGAACTTTGTCAGCTTTTCCCGATACGCTGCATCATCCTCGCTGATGTAAAAAGGACGGATGCTGGAATCGGTATCATTACAGCAGAGATACTCAGCAATCTTCTGCGAAATTGCATCATCTGCACGCTTGACCTGACGATGCGTATCGTGGTTTTTGCCGATGACACCAGCCTTTGCGTCTTTCACATAACGCATCGTTTTGTAATTGAGATGCTTTTTGTGGCGTTTTTCGCAAAAGTAAGTTGCTTTGCGGTTCTTGCGAGCACGAACTTTTTCTGCGTTTTTTTCAGCACGCTTAGCTTCGATTTCAACATCCATCATTTTTTACAGCCTCCTTAGCTGTTCAGCCATTTTACAATGGCATCGATAAGGCTTTCCCCAATAGCCTTTGCCTAGAACGCCTCAAGGTAAGCATCGGCAACAGCCTTTATCTTTTTCCACTTCCTGTCATAGTTTCTTTTACTATGACCTTTGCTCTTGATGAACTTCCTGTTCCCGCCGTATTTCTTCACGGCAAAAGCAACAGCCCAAAGGAAAATTGCAAGGGCTGTGCAAACAATAGCTATCCGTACGGACAGGAACTAGAATCCTTTTCCAGATAGCCAGTTCCAGAAAGATATTGCAATAATCTTTCTTAAACCGTATCCAACAAGAGTAGCTGCGTCTTTTGCAAAATCAAATTTCTAAAACTTTTTCATGGGTATCCTCACTTTCTCACGCTGTGCGTGAACTAAAATTTATGTTCCACCGATTTGGTGGTCTTTATATATATTTCAGCACATCACTGTACTGGTGCCAGTTGATATATGTGGTTGTTTCTTTTTACATTCCAACACATACCAACTGGTATTTATATAAACGCCGAATCACACGGCGCACTTCTTAAAACAAGAAGCGACTCACATGGTCACCAATGCGGTTCAGCACCATACGAGAGCATACAATTCCCTCAAATGATTTTTTCTGAATCCTGTTTTGGATGACTTAGTGAGTCGCTTGATTACTTGGAACGCCTATAATATACCAGCTTTGCGCACTAATGCATTTAATTATTACTCATTACAATACAAAGACAGGTGGAGCCTATGGTCGAAATCGTTGGCTACGTCAATATTTATAACAAAAAAGCCACCCGCAACGAGTACGGATGGCAAGTGGTATTGTTTTTTGTCAGTCGCTATGGACAATTCGATGATTTCTTACTTCGCAACGGCATTTCGATTATTTCCCGAACAGCGGGTTTTCCCAAAGAACCTTGCGCCCGCTCGATACAGAAACGATAACCTTGAATGGAATACTGTGCCGGTGTCCACGACCATAGCCTTGGCAATTTTCTTCCAGAAAATGTTCCACTTCTTCCTGATGACGAGCCGGGGAAATCGCGAAGGTGTCAAGACTTTTAGTCCTAATCGCATCGTAGGACTCAATACCGACAGCAGGATACACGACTTGCATAGACTTGCCGCCAGCCTCAATGTTCAGACGAACAGTTTTGCGGTCTTTGACAGCAGCCATTAGATTTTTGCTGATACTTTCCCAGCAAGAAGGGTCTGCGCTGAACGTATCCAGATATTGCCGGGTCTGAACCAGATATGCCACAAAAGGTTCGGCAAGCTCCTTGGCGAACGAATCCCAGATTCCGGATTGTTCCAGAGCCTTGGCAAACCGCTCTTCCCATCCGGTGGGGTTTGCAAGGTAATCAATGATAACGGAATCGTCGAACTTTTCGAGGAGTTTTAGCATAACGTCGAGCAAAGTGGTGTCGTTGCTCCTGTCATACACATACTGCTTCACGGCGCTGTCGTATGTCAGGGACTGAAACTTCTTGTTCTTCATCACCTCAGCAGATGGGGTGTAGGTCTTCTCAATGTGTGAGATAAACCTTTTTACCATTTCATCCGTGACCCAATTAGAATCTGCTTTCTTGTAGTCCTCAAAAAGCTGTACAAACGGAAAGGACTTGCAACAGATTTCCTTGCGGTCAACGATGAAAGCCATAAATTCGAGATTCTTTTTGAAGCTGAAATGGTCTGTACCCATAGACAGAGGGAACGAACCAAAATTATGCTCGTAGAGAGCTTCGATATAATGCTCCCCCATGGCCAATGGAACGCGCACGAAGCGCCGGAAAGTTGTCTTTCCGAAGGTATCGGTAGAAATACCCTCCAGAATGAAATCTGAGTCGTTCTCGATATAAGAATCAAAAATTTCCTTCGTGATGATATCGTAGTACATATGGTTTACTCCCGTCGATAGGTACTTTCAAAAGCACTCTTTTTTTATCCGTACCACCTTATCAAACGCCGAGCAGTTCGCGTTCTTCGGCAGTCAGTTTATCGAGAACCTTCTGCCTACGCTTTTCCCGCGATTCCTGCTTGGTGCTGATGATGAAGGTATCAGCGCGGTCGCCATCCCGTACAAAGACGGGACGGTCTTTCAACATATTCCGCATCGCGTCCAAACGCTCTTCCTTTGTCATGTCGTACAAGCCGGATGCGCCGGAAATGGAAATGTTGATTTCATCCTTTTTCGGGGTCTCGTCGTAGTCAGTGGGGTCTACGGCTGTAAAGTAGAGGGTGTAATAGTAGCACATGTCAGCGAGCGCCAACGCGATGGTATCGATATTTCCCTCAAAGACACCAAGGTCAGTGGTAGACCGACCCTCACAGTCGCCTTCTGTGGTGACGTGCCAGAATCCGTAGGCTTTGTTGTAAGGTTTGTCAAATTCAATCATAAATTAGGGCAAGGATACCCACGACTTTAGTCGTGGGAGAAATTGCCCATTCACATCCTTTCGATTCGATAAATTGGCAGCTAATAAAAAGCTGTTCACTCTTCAACAACATGAACCACATACGATACAGGTCCACAGAGTTCCGGGTCGTTTTCGACAGTCATTTCCCAGTCACCAAAGAAATTGTCCTCAGCACCGGAACAGCCAATGCTTTCACCATCCTTATCATACCAGCAAGCCTGCGTCCACGGAGAACTTTCCGGGTCATTCGTATGGGATTCCGGAGGGCAGCAAACCATCACATCAACAGTTGCACCGTTGTGGAATTCAGCGTTGACAGAATGAGTTTCATTCACATCCCAGTCCAAATCCTTTCCGGAAAGCAAATCGTTGATGATTTTTGCATCCTTGCGGTCAACCTTAATGGTAGTTTCGTAGACAATGTTGAAACCAAAGTGGCAGAAGTTGGTTTCGTCAGAGAGATAATCACCGATAGCATCAGCGTCATCATCGATATCATCCGGAATCACCATCTGGCTCGGAAGGTCCACTTCCTCGCCGTCGGTATCCCATTTGATGTTAGTAGCAATGCGTTTGCTCTCGAAAATGGTATCATGATGAGTTTCCCGCGAATAATGAATACGCTCAGAATCAACGCATACGGCGTTGGTATCCGTTTCAAAATAGCCTTCCTGTTCGCATTCGTAGCTGATGCTCAGAATACCTTCTACGCGCTTCTCAACCAAGTCGGGAATTGACAGTTTAATCATATCATGCGTGATATACCTAACATAAGTTTTGAACGCGGCGACTGCGTCGGAAAAATAGTCGCGGCAAATGTCTGCGGACGTGGCAAACTTCGCATCATGCTGAACGCCATTGTCGTCATACGAAAATGTGATATCTGCGGTAAACTTATAAATGTTCTTTTTCATAAATTAGGGCAAGGAGACCCGCGACTTAGGTCGTGGGAGGAATTGCCCGTTCACTTCCTTTCGGTTAGGTAATTTGTTGCAGGTTCTAATAGCTGCAATTTTTTAAATGAAATATGCTGTAAATATTTGTGGTTAATATTCAGCTAGTTCGTTTCTTACTTTCATTAAAATGATGCCGAGATTGTTTGCACCCGAACCATTAACTGTTCCCCAAACTTTATCGCCCCAAGTATTACCTTCTTCCAAGTACGCATTACCTGTAGCAATTAACTTTTGAGCAAGTTCCGAATTCTGTACAAACTTTGCTCTGACGATTTCTTCCATAATTTTTATTTTTACAGATTCCCAGTCCTTTCTGAGAGTAACTTTCCTACCAAATTTCTTTGCTTCTGACGGATTTAATTTTGTAAACTGTATTCTTTCAGAATCACTCACACATTTTTGAGCCTGAAAAGCAGCTTCACTGTTGGTGTAAGTAAGATTTTTATATGTTACTGAACACTCAAAAAAATTGCTGAGAAAGAAATAATTTCCTCGAAAACTGTCAATTGTTTTGTTCATAGGTATAGGCAAGGAGACCCGCGACTTAGGTCGTGGGAGGAATTGCCCGTTCACATCCTTTCTTTGAAAAAATAAGATATATTTTGTATGGTAACAAAACCATAGCGACCATGAAGGCACCGCTACGAATAACTGTGCTTTTTTAAACTATATTGAAATCTGCAATTTGAATGGCGTCTTCAAACTCTTGTGATGCTTCGTCGAGACCGTCTAAGTCGATGTTTTCAACCTGCCAGACATAGACGGGACGCAGCGTGCAGTTGGAACCGGGTACTACGCCGTAGCCGGTATCGTATTTAAAATCTGCACATTCCCAACTGTCGAGGTACTCCTCGCCGTTCCAACCATTGGCGGCGTAGTAGTGACCGTTAAGAAGAAAGATGGGAATGCGGGATTCAAAGAAAAATCCGGCACTTTTAATGGGACCAGTCATTTTAGAAAGCCTCCTAATTTTTACATGTTGTCAACACCGAACATCGTAGCGTTGAGTTTTGCTTTCCGCATACGGCTTTCTGTGTAAGACAACGTGTTATCGGTAGAATTCAAGAAGGAAGCTTCTTTTTCTGCATCCTTCTTTTTTTCAAAGACGATTGCGTTCAATTCGGCTTCGTTTACTGTAAAAATCTCACTATTATAATCGTTCAACTTTCCACTAAGAAAAACATCTACAGTTGCCAACGCTTGTGGGATATCGTTTGTTTCTCGGCTTACATACCCTTTGCGGATTACAATTTCTCGTATAACACCGGGATAAATACCGAACTCCGTCTTAGACGCTTGGTAAACTCGTCCTCCTCTCTCACTTTTTTTACGAATTTTTGTTACGACCCAAACAGGTTTATCGACCCATTCGAGGACATTTGAAAAATCAACGTTCTTAACCATTTGCTTTGTTCCTTTCTGTCTGCTGGGTATTTATTATTTTTGGTGGGATTCCTTACGAAAATTGGTAGACCACCAATTTTTGTAGAAATGGGGTTACAAGATTTTTACGCGAATCAGTGATTCGAAGTCGTTTCCGGTTTCTGCACAATAAGCCCGAAATTCCGCAATGAGTTTTCGCTGTACTTCATCACCACCGTCAACGTTCTGGATGTCAAACGTCTTGCTGCATTCTGCTCCGTTGTGGTCTGCATATACCACTTCGTATTTACCCGGACCAGCATTGGTACAAATATTGAGCTTTGAGCAAAGCTCTTCGTACTGTTCCTTTACCGCGTAATACTCGCTCAGTTTGATAACGGTAATGCCATCAGGAAGTTTGTATTCTTTCGGAATGAACTCCGACTCGTAGTGACCATATACATGACCCTCGCTGTCATCCCACATGGCAACAGAAAGCTTGCCATTACCGGGAAAGTACATCCACCAAAAGCAATTCGCGTCAAGACGTGAAATGTTGATATGGCGAACAACTTCTTTGACCCACAACAGGTTCATAGAGGAATTTAATCGAAAAGAATAAAGACCTTTCGGCGTTTTGTTCTTCATGAGCTGGGATGCATACTTTTCTGCATCGGTTTTCGTTAAATCCATTGACAAGCGCTCATTGATTGCAAACCGAACATTGCGTTCATCCGGAAAATACTTGTCAATAAACGCGCAACCTAACTTTCGGAATTTGTACGTCTCGCTTTTTTGAGCGAAATGGTTTTCGTACATGGGAGACTCTTTGTTTACGATAAATGTGATGTCAAACATTGTTTTCCCTACTTTCGTTATATTTTGATTTTCTTTTTTGCACAAACAAAAAGCAGCCTTCATGATTTTTCATAAAGACTGCTTATCGATGCAGGTTATCTTAACGCATGTTGATTTATTCCGTTTGTGCTAAGATATTATACCTACACCAGCTACACCCTGTGCGGTGTGTAACAACGCCTGTCAATGGATTTGATGCATTTCAATCAACTCACCCCATGCGGGGTGCAATTTTTTCGCCTGCCGTTTGGAAGTAACCCCCACTCCCAGTTTCAATCTAACGCACCCCGTGCGGGGTGCAAGGTTGGGCTTCGCATTTATTGACAAGTATTTTCCGATTTCAATCTAACGCACCCCGCACGGGGTGCAACGGCAACTGTTCTGGAATTCCGAACAGTTCAGATTATTTCAATCAACGCACCCCGTGCGGGGTGCAACGAGGACAGATGAGCCACACATTTACAAGCCCGTTTATTTCAATCAACGCACCCCGTGCGGGGTGCAACTTCGACGCAGACCCATTCGTCGCGGGGCTTCAACATTTCAATCAACGCACCCCGTGCGGGGTGCAACAGCAAAACTATACAATTCAAGCGTATCTTGGTAGCACGTAGGATGTACAGTTTTGCTAATTACGTGCTTCACACATTAAAGCACTTACCTACTTACTGCATTGGGACCACCCTCCAGCCATTGATTTTTGGTGCGAAGCTCCCAGCAATTTTATGTTCACTTGAGGTTCGCATCACTTCGATAACTCTATTATAGCATATACTGTGTTACTCTGCATCCGCTTTTGCGGTAATAAAAAGAGCCGCCCACCAAACGGTGAGCGGCTGTGTTAGTTGAAATCCCAATACGGGTCATTGAGATTTCCAAGGGCAAAGTAATCATCTTTCTCTTGTTGGCTTATGATATCACTTTGCTGTGCGTTGCTTGATTCAGTTTCGTTTGATTTGGCTTCGTTCGGCTCTACACTAGAGTCGCGGTTATCGCGGTACGCCGTTGCTGTACATCCCGTCTCACTGTACAGGTAATCGATAACGGCATCGAAATCATCAGGGTCAACGCTATCAGGCAAATCAAACTCATACGGGAGAGTACTGACATCAATTTTTGCATCTGGAATCCAGTCGATATCAAATACGCTATTTGCCATATTTCTCAGCTCCTTATTCTGGGTCGGTTGACAACCTAAGGTTTTTCCTCCCTCTCTTAAAGACCAATTTTTTTCATAAAAGGAATAGCCTTTCTCATCCGGTCACAAATCCACTTTTCGTTTTCTTTCTTCCCGTTTTTCGCAATGTATTTCTGCATTGCATCCGAAGTCTGTGGACCGAAACCGATAGCATCCAAAATCACTTGTGCGCCATCACACTTCATTGCCTTCAAAGTATCGGGCTCGATTTCCCTTGCTCCGTCAAAAGGCTGCATCATTTTCAATCTGCAAAATGGTAGACATCCGTTTGGAGCATCTTTAATGTTCCAAATTTCATACCCTAGAGGTGGTTCTGTCACAATGGTGTATTCATTGTTATGATATTTCACTTTTCAAATTCTCCTTACCAATTGCCATGGCTCATCTTATTTATATGCAGTCCTCACTTAACTGTCACAACATTGACACGATATGTCTTGCCGGTGGTCTCGTCATCCAACTCCCAATAACCAATGAAGGTCTCGTAGGCTTCGGTGATAGCGACCTGCGCACCGGTATTGTCGTACAGGATAGCCTCGGTCCATGAATTATCCTCATCGCCGCAGCAACGGATATCCATCGAATACCCGTCAGAAAATTTTGCAGTCTCGCTCAGCGTAGAGCCATAACCTTGTACTTCCTCGCCGCGAAGGTACTTTTCGATTTCCTTTGAAGATGATTCACTGATGTACAGAGTTTCTTCCAAGGTGATTTGCTCTGGAAGTACATTCACAAGAACATGGTATTCAGCACCGTTATAGGGGATGACCCAATGGTTGCGGAACATCTTGGTGGGATTTGTTTTGTATACCGTCTTACCGTTCACGGTAAGCGTTACCATACCAGAAACACCATCTTTGCTGTTTCCTTCCCAAAGGACGGTAACCGTGGTGTTGTCTGCAGCTAATACAATATTGCTGGTTTTATACCCATCTTCGACGTTGTCGGGGTCATTGAGATTGCCGATAAGAGTATCGTATTCCGACTTTTCCATTTGGGTGTGGTTGACATAAATGCGTTCAAAGCATTTGCTTCTCTCATACATGCGTGCCACATACAGAACAGTCTCAGCCAAATCCTCGACAGTTTCGGCTGTCATGGAATCCAGCGTACGGCGAGCCCACAAGTCAACACCATCCTCGATAATGCTACACTCGCAAACTCTGTGAAGGCTGGGATAGGTCACACTGATAAGCTGCATACGAAGGGTGGGTTTGTTGCCTTTGGGATAAATGTCATTGATGGGAAAATTGAGGGGGTCAAGGCTGACACTTTCAGGAACCTCACCAAATCCCGACCAATGACCGGGATTCCGTTCTGCCATGAATTCACGGGCGAAACGCTCCGCAGTCTCCTTCGTCAAACCATGCCATTCTCTGACATCGCGGCTTTTTTCGATAGAAGCAACTGCTTCGCTGACGGCAGTGAGAAAATCGTTCTGGTTCTCTTCCTGATTACGTCTGGTTTCGTCCACGAGCTGCTCAAAGATGGCTGCATCGCGCAGATACTTGGCGGCAATGGGAGCCGATACCTCGGCAGAATCCGGAATCGTTGCTGCAGTGTTGAGATATTCTTTGATGTCCTTTTCGTATTGTAGCCTCTTGCGGAATTTCGAAAGCACATCGAGTTCATCCAGAGATAGTTCTACCTTAGTGTTCGGCTGCTTTGCAGAATGAATGATAAGGATGCCTGTATCAGTTTTTTGGATTTTCATAAATTCTTCCTTTCTGCCCGTTTGTGGGTCGTGTTATAAGTTTCCGTTATTTGTGACGATTTGCATCACACAAACAAAAAAGCAGCCTTTACGATTTCTTGTAAAGACTGCTTTTTGATGCAGGTTATCTTAAAAAAATTTTTTATCGTGTTTGTGCTGATGTATTATACCAACTCTATAACTTTGCAACGCCTAGCAAGGTGTGGCAATTCCTCCCCACATGAATGAGGGGGAATCCTTGTCACTATTTCTTGAAAAGAGTTTTTGGCTTTTCACCGATAAAAACAAGGTAACGATTCTGTCTACGCAGAACACTCGGTTCATGTGTATCTTTCTTTTTAAGCGCAACATAAATGTAACGCCAAAAGCCGTCTTTATAGGCGACCAATGGACTGTTGCCCTCAGGAATCTTGCTGGCATCGCAGATATCTGCAATAAACTCCGGTCTTTGCCAAAGCCACATACCGCAGTTGAGGACATCATCTTCTTTCACCTCATGGTAATTGAGAAGATAATCTTCGATGTCGCTGATAGTGTTTTCGATTTCGCCGCTTTTGATTTTTTCAGCAAGTTCAGAATAGCTGCAATTAACGGAAAATGGGTCGAGGTATTTGAATGGGTTACACGCAATATCTGCCTTAATAGCGGCAATGGCGTTGTAACGAGTATGATTTTTTAGCTCTTCATCATCAATGGTTCGAACGTTTTTGCCGTCATCAACGATTTGGCATTCATCAATGCCTACGAACTTTTTCCGCCCCTCAATGACATCTTTACAGATGGCTTTTTTCTCTTCGAGAGAAAGCTCATCTGTGTTAAGACAGCACATTAGAAGTTCTTCGGATTTTTCGTAGGGCATTTTTTCGTTCCAGAACCAAGACCGGGCAACATCTGTGAGAAATGCTGAGTCAATTTGACGTACTCCCACCCCTTACGGAGTGGGATTCTATGCTGACGCAATGCAGTTACATGGTTTTCCAACAGCATAAAGCTGTCGGATACACTATCTTTCGATAGACCAGTGTACTTACTACCCAAAGCGGAGCTCAAGGCATGGCAAAACGCCCGAAAAGCCAGCATAAAAATTGTAGATATCCCCTCGATGAGGGTTTTACCTATCAAGTGCTGCCAAAAGCAGCACATCAAGGCAATCAATAGGGCTACGTCGAAACCCTTTAAAAGTTATAAGTGCTTTAGAATCCTACGCTTGCAGGCAGCCATTCGTGGCTGTCTTGTAAGCGTTCTTTTGTTTTGTTGTGCAGCTTCTTAAACTGTGGGAAATCTTTCTTAATGGTTTTCTTGTTGTAGGATTGAAGGTTTTTCCTAAGATGCAATAAAAGAAACGCGGAATACATATCCCGCTGAACAACGGTTCCGTTGGAAAGTTTAGCAAAACGCTGGGACAATTTCTTCTTGGTATAGCTATCATCGGTATGGTCAAACTGCGAAGCTTTCGTTTCAAAGGTGCTGACCTTGATAACACTGCCTCCGTAACGACTTGCTTTTTTCTCAAGAATGGAGATAAACATTGCATGGGCGCAGCGTCCGATAGATTTACCGAATCGCTTTTTGGAACGCACTCTACCGGTTTTTGGGTTGATTTTTGTCTTTTTGCTTCGCTTTTGCAAGGCTTTGTAGTTCATATCCTCAACTATGAACTCGTTACCGTGCGTCAGCAATTCGTTGGCGAGAATATAATGTTCCATTTTGCGTACGGCAGCAAGTTTACGGTTCAAATCCCGCAATTTGTGCAGTAGCCGATAATAGTTTTTGCTGTAGTTCCAATGGCGAATTTGCTTATGCCCGTTCTTGCGCTTTAACCGTTTGACGGTTCCGTTTTCGTTAAAGTATTGCGGATTCGTTGCACGGCGCGAACGGTCCATTTGCCGCATAATGCGGGCGATTTCCTTGGTAAGACCATTGCGAGCTTCCGCTACAGCAGACGGCGCAAGTACACGAAGGTCGCAAACATTTTTACTGCAAAACGCAATTGTTTGCGTGCCGATGTCTATGCCGACACGCCCCTGCTTAACAGAGTGCTTTGCAACACCATTGCTGTCACATTTGATGGGCGGGTAACCTTCCAAAACGAGTTGAGCGTAATACTTCCATTTGGTGCCGACCCACGAACGAACAATCCGGCAATACTTTACGCCGCATTTAAGTGCTTCCCGTTGATACCATCCCGTTTGAGTATCGGGATTGCGCAATTTGACAAGGAATTCGTGTTTCTCATAAACGATACGCAGATTGCCTTCTCCGATACACGGTTTGACTTTTGCCACGGCAGCGGCAGCTTCTTCGTCCATTTGCGCCTTTACTTCGTCGGGGAGAATTACTTCTTCGTCTTTTTTGGCGTCGGGTTTTCTATACGCATCGAAGTATTTTTTCTCGATAGAATTTTTTGCTTTTCGCTTGGCGGATTCCATCGAACTCACCGTATGGTTTGCCGGACGAAAGAATATGCCGCTGTTGTTCTTCTTACCGGAAAGGGTTACAAAATCGTCTAACTTTTTATAGTGTACGGTTTTTCCTTTTCCATAAAAGAAGTCATCCCACGCTTTCCAAACGGCGGATGCTATTTTTTGGGCGACATCACAATTTACGTTGTATGCTTTTTGGTAAGGCACAACCAACTTGTGGAATGCTCCCTCGGAAAAGCCTGCTTGCTTAATCAGGTTGGAACGCTGCACCAACAGTGCTTTTCGTTCATCACTATTGACAGGAGCGGCCTTTATGGCTTTTACAAGGTTTTTGTATTCGCGGGTTTTGCGCAGCTGATGCCACATTTTCGTGGTCTTCGTAACCATCTGGTTGTAAACCGTACATCCAACGCGAAACTTTTTGGAAAGAAAAATTTCATCCTGCTCGGTCACTTTTATAGGGAGCGTCAACACAAATGATGGTGTACTGTTCTTGTTTCCGAAAGCCATAACAGCCCTCCTTTCCTTGATTGATTATACTGACATTATAACATTTTTTGATGCAAAAATAAACCAAACAGCGTTTTGTTTACAGATTGTACACATTTGCTTTTCTTAAAAAATCATGCGCCAATTCCTCCCACCGCTTACGCAATGGGCTTCCTTGGCGCGGATTCAGTGAAATTGCATAGAATTTCCTTTCTGTTCTTGAGTTATCTTTCTTATAATCTGACGGTCATACAAAAGAAGGGGGAAGCAATTATACTGTGCCAAAGCACTTTTACATTGCTCCCCTTTTGCAGATGGTTTTCTTAATTTATAGATGTTTCCTTTTGTACTTTATTACTATACCCACTTTCATATTTGACGAGTCAGCCGCCGCAAGCTTGTGACTTCAGTCGTGGGAAGATTCACGGTAAAAACACAGTCGCCATACCGGCTAATCATTGATTCTTCGGCGATTGCAACGGTTTCGTATACGTTTGTGCAGTATAATTCTGTGTGGAATAATTCTTGACAGAATTATTATTGTGGTGTATGCTATAGGTAGAAAAAGATGTAGGAGGGAGCTAGTATGTCATTTGTTGACAGAGAGATAGAGATATCCACATTGGAAGCCGCTTACAAAAATCCCGTTGCTTCTCTTTTTGTGGTTTATGGTCGCCGCAGAGTCGGAAAGACCACTTTGCTCGCAGAATTTTGCAAAGGCAAACGTGCATTGTACTATTTGGCCACTGAGGAAAGCATACAGGCAAACTGTGCGGCTTTTCGTGAGATGGCCGCAGACTTTCTTCAAGATGAACTTTTGCGCAGCGCAGCAAATGCTGGCTGGGAAATGATTTTCAAAACATTGCTTGCACAGCCGAGTGAGGAAAAGCTGGTAATCATCATTGATGAATTTCAGTATCTTGGCAAAGCCGACAAAGCGTTTCCGTCAGTATTTCAGAAAATTTGGGATACCCAACTGAAGAATGAGAATGTGGAAATGATTCTCTGCGGGTCACTGGTTCATATGATGATGGAGCAGACCTTATCCTATTCCAGCCCTTTATACGGGCGCAGAACCGGGCAGATTAAGCTGAAACAAATTCCATATGCCTATTACAACCAATTTTTCCCGGCGATGTCTGAGCAAGAGCGCATTTTGTACTACGCCGTCACTGGTGGTATACCTAAATATATAGAGCTGTTTCATCAGGGCAAGGGAATTTATGATGACATTCTCCAAAATGTTTTCACCCCGCAAAGTTTCCTGTACGAAGAACCAGAGTTTTTGCTTCGGCATGAGGTAAATGATATTGGAAGCTATTTCTCTATCATCCGTTCTGTAGCAGCAGGAAACTGTCGTCTGTCAGATATCGCGGCCTCGCTATCCATTCCGGTAACGAGTTTGCCGAAATCATTAAAGACCTTATGCGATTTAGACATTTTGGAGCGTGAGGTTCCCCCAACTGAAAAGAATGTCGAAACAAGCAAAAAAGGACAGTATCGCATCCGGGACAATTTCCTCGCCTTTTGGTTTCGTTTTGTATATCCCATGCGGTCTTTCATTGAAAGTGGCCACGCTGAAATCGCCATGAACAAACTGCGCAGCAGTTTTATTCCCAACCATGTCGGATATGTTTACGAGGACATTTGCCGCAGTAAAATGTGGGAATTAAATGCGCAAGGGAAGCTGCCTTTTTTGTTTGACCGTGTTGGTCGTTGGTGGGGTGGCAAAGACACGGAGATTGACATTGTAGCTGTCGATACAAATGACCGCAGTAATATCCTGTTTGGCGAGTGCAAGTTTCATCAAAATACTCAGATGCAGCTATCTGAACTACGCCAGCTAAAGGCAAAAGCAGCCGCTGTCCAATGGGGAAAAGAAAGCCGTACAGAGCATTTTATCCTCTTCTGCATCAGTGGATACTCAGAAGAATTGCATCGTTTGGCAGAATCTGACCCGCATATCATACTGGGTTAATATGTTTTGATTTCTGAAAAAAGCCGCCCACCAAATTATGTTGTGGGCGGCTTTTTTAGTTGTTAGTTTTCGAAATCTGGATTTTTCCAGACCGTTTTCTTTCCGTAATGGATATCCGAAATGTACTTGAACGGAATCTTATGCTGGTTTTCGAGAGCGGCATCGTTTTCCTCTAAAAATTCCTCAATGCGTTCCTCTTCACTACGCGGAGCAATGTTCCATGTATCGAGATATCCATCATACATGGCATCCAGATTGAAAATCCTGTCGACGGGATACTTGACAGAGTCAATTTCTCCGTTGACGTCCAAGCCAAGGTGGACGTTCTTATAGTTCTTGATGCTGTCTATCAAGGATTTGAATTTCCATTCAGGAGTATCGGGATTGCTGTACTTTTTCACGTACTCTTCCGTTAACTCCTCCGTCATGGCCAATGTAATCCAGAACTTAAGGCTCGCTTCCTTGATTCTCTTCATCGTCCGTTCAGCCCAGCCGGTGGGATTAGCAAGATAATCCACTACCAGTTCA
>OGXA01000473.1_pt1 | contig 35843 bp, 19 predicted proteins | sample 1576171 | NCBI WGS metagenome assembly OGXA01 (sample SAMEA3541587, study PRJEB24748) | human gut metagenome | biome: human gut; feature: human-associated habitat; material: faeces | place: China | collected 2012 | reverse complement strand
TTCGGAGATTGGGACAATTTTGATTTCAATTATCCATTATATTGGGCGCTATGCGATGTTCAAGGGGTGGATCCGACTACAGGAGAACCGGTGAAACGTAGTGGAAGAGCTGGTTTGACACGTTCTTCAAAAGATGAAATCATCAGAGTACCATCTGTACCTTTGAAACGTCCTGCGGGAACTTTTGGCTCGCTCATTTATAACAAGCCGGAAGTAGAAAACTTATATTAGTAAGACTAAATCTCTTGTGAAATAAATTTTCTCTTAAGTTAAAGGGGATGCTTCTCGATAAGGTGTTAGTGAGAGCATCCCCATTTTGCTTTAATACTATAAAATCACATATAATAATTATGACATATTATGGGATTCTGGAAAATTGCACTAGTAAGTCTATTATTAGGAAACAATTCGGTTTTATCACAGAATAATCGATTGTTTTATGACTATGATAATAATGGAAATCGAATTTCACGGACAAATAATATTGAGAGTAAAGATCGTCGAATAATGATTACTGCTTCTGTTGATATTCCATATTTGGAATATGATGTAGCTGTTGATGTAAATAATCATACTCTTGATACACTTTTAGCAGTAGGATCTACTCCTTATTTTTTTGATATAGCAGCAAATGGTGCTTCTAATTTTTCAATTCCTCTCTCGTTGCCTGTTGGCAATGGTGGAATAGGACCTAATTTGGAAATTGTATACAATAGTTATAGTGGAGATGGAGTTTTAGGTACAGGAATAAATTTGTCATGTTTATCTTCAATTACTCGTAGTAATGAAGAGTCTAGATTTAATGAATTACATTCTTGGAATAAATATTATCTGGACGGTATACCTCTAATAGAGAAATGGGTGGATGGAAAAATAGTCTATTATAAAGAAAATAATGATTATTCCTTAATAACCAGAGATAACTCTACACGTTACTTTGTATTGACCACTCAAGATGGAATGAAATATTATTATGGTGATTACAAAGATACCAAAGCATACCAATTATCTAATGCTGACCAGACTACTATTATTTCCTGGTATTTGGCTTGTCAAGAAGATCCTTATGGAAATTATATATTGTATAATTATCAACAAGATATTGAAAATGCAGATATATGGTTAAAGTCAATTGAATATACATTTAATAATTCATGTAATTATACACAAACCAATCGAATTGATTTTTTATATAATCGTGTGAAAGATGTTCCAACTGGTTTCCTGAATGGTTTCAGGATTAAACGTGATAAGATATTGAAAGAAATTTCCGTTTTTGCAGGAAGTGAACAGGTACGTACCTATAAAATGAAGTATATAAAAGATGAGAAAGATATATATCCAAAACTTAATAGCATACAAGAGTTTGGAAAGAATAATGTTGCTTATAATCCTATTATAATAGGTTGGGGAAATCATCAAGGTGAGAAATGTTTGCAAAAATATGCGTTTGAACATCGTCCGACAGATGTGATTCAAGGAGACTTTAACGGTGATGGAATAGAGGATTTTCTGACAATAGATAAACAATATATAATGAGACCTCCAGAATATATGGATTCTATAAATATTGTATTAGAAGTCCAAACAATAGATAAAAAAGGAAATCGTGAAAAAGTATGGACTACAACCATTTATGACCAAAACTATTCTTTTACTGTAATTCCTGGGGATTTTAATGGAGATGGTTTATTGGATTTAGCTATGTTAACTAAGGATGATACGCATTTCACAATTATGAAAGCGTATCTGAATGAGGAAGGAAAATTAGGTTATAAAACAACGACCAGGTTGGGGGGAGTTACTAGTCCTGTATTAGTTGGGCATTTTGAGGGAAATAGAAAAGATCAACTTCTAATCGGAAATAAATACTACTCTTTTGATGATGAATTAGTTAAATATACTTCTCTAAATATAGAAACTTTACCAGATAATGGGAGTTATGCAGTCATAGATGTTGATGGAGATAAATACGATGATATTGTTGTATATGATAAAAAGAAGAAAGAATTTACAGCTTATGCTATTATTGATTATAGTGGGAATCTTCGTAAATTGACACATTTTACTTGTAATGAGGGGGAAATCGAGGATATTAAATTCGGGTATTTCAATAATGATCAATATGCGGATATCTTTTTTTATTGTAAATCCGGGGAAGAATACAAACAATTTATATATTATTACAACGGAAATGAATTTGTTAAGGGAGAAATTACGGAATCACATCCTAATTTATCTTTCTTAGTTGCAGATTTTAATAATGATGGTATATCAGAGTTAATGTCTTGTTATTATACAATTGACCAAGATAAAGAGACCAAAGCTGCGACTGTTAGTTATCCTGGATGTCATTTTACGAGTAATACCTACAATATTGATGTTACGGATTTATTTCTATCTCCTGATATCTCTCCTGGAACTACAAGATTAGATGATGTGTATTCATATAAGGGAAAATCTTATGTTTATCCTATAAAACACGATCTTTTTGCCGGTGATTTTACAGGGGATGGTAGAGCTGATGTATTAGCCATTTCTCAATCCAGAGTAACAGGGCCAGGGGTGATTACACGTTTTCGTGACGTAAAATACAGTTTGGTAACTTTTGATGAACAATGTTCTTCTGATGTGGTGATTGATATCATAGATGGTAATGCGGGTAGGCGCTCTATTGAATATAATAGTCATGTACAATCACGTGTGAGTAAGAATCCACTAATAAAAGGATTATATACTCATTGGAATAAGCAATATGCATTAATTCGAAATGTAAATTATGTACTAACATCCGATTTGCATAAAAACATTCATATTGGTAAGAAGTCATATTCATATACTACTCCTTTTTATAGAAAGGATAAAGGTAATTTTGTTGGATTTGAAAAACAAATAATAACAGATTCTCTTTTAAATACTATCACGGTTAATACTTATAATGTATTAGGATCTCCCTGTATATTATATCTTGCCAAAAGCGAGTATCGTGTTGGACATGAAATCGTTTCGTCTACTAACTATGGAGCTGAATTACATGATTTGTCAGGGAGCTATTATTTGAGACATACATCCGTTTTTGAAACAGACTTGGATAAGCAATGTGAAAAAGTGGAGCAATATACTTATGATGAAGTAGATAATATCATAATTTCTGATGTTAGTTATCAAGGATTTGCTAGGGTAAATAATATACCAGAAAAAAGAGTTTTAACCAATTATCAATATGTACGTCCGGATAATCTATTATATAAGAAGAAACCTTCAAAAATTACAACTGTCTACACAAGAGATGAAGCTAATAGTATCACTCAGGTGAAAAGATACGATTATACACCACAAGGAAAAATTTCTTTAGAATCATTTAATTCATATTTTAAAAGATATCAATATAATGTATGTGGTCTTTTGGTTGCGGAGAGTATAGAAGATTCTATCACTAAAAAACAATTTATTTATGAATATGATACTAACTTTCTACATCGAAGTAAGACTATATCTCCGACAGGTCTAATCTCAACTTATACAACTGATGTCTATGGCAATATTCTTATTAATACCGGACCGGGAAATCTGAAAACATATTATACTTATGATGATTTATTCAGACCTTATAAAATTAAGGCTCCCGATGGTACTGTTTCAGTCCGGAAAGCAATAAGAGGGGGACGTGATAAACAAGGATTCTATGTTGCGAATTATGTTATATTGAATGGAAATACAGAAAAAAGTATTATTTTTAATAATGCCATACACTACGATTGTCTGGGGAGAGAAATTCGAAAAGAAAAAGTTCTATTAAATGGAATATGCGAACATGTTGATATTTATTACAACGAAAAAGGGTTATCAGAAAAGTTGTATTCATATAGAGGGAAAGTTTTAGTAAATTCGAAAGAAATGTATTATGATAATAAGAATCGTATTATACAAGAGAAAATATCATCTCCAGTTGATGTGGGCAAAAATGGAAAAACTATAGACTATGTTTATTATGATCCAAATGTCAGGAGAGGGAAAAAGGTAAAAGCTGTAATAACTAATGCATCTACTACTGATTCTATTGTTACAACAATGATATATAATCGTACTGCTTTACCTGTATTAAAAATTGAAAATAGTGATTCAATAGTTTACCAATATGATAGTGCTGATAATTTAATTAAGGTACGAACGGTAGGATATCCGACAGAGGATAAATATACAGATTATGGATTGAGAGTTTCTCATTTCAATAATTCTACAGGTAAATCGACATATGAATATAATAATTTCAATGAATTAGTTAAAGAAGTTGATGGTCAAGGAAATAAAATTGAATATGCTTATGATAAAGAGGGAAGAATAATAACAAAAACGACAGGGGAAAATACTGTTCATTATATTTATGACGCAGTTACTGGTTGGCTAAAAGGAATTGAATCTTTGTCACATAAACTGGAATATTTATATAATAATATAGGACGGGTTATTGAAGAAAAGAAAACGACATTAGGGATACCGATGGTCAAGAAATATCAGTATGACAACTTTGGACGTTTATCAGTGTATACTTCTCCGTCTGGTTTCAAGCAAAAGAATGTATATGATGATAGATTTTGTGAATTGGTTGAGATTCGTGATATAACTACAGGCGATTCAAAAATTCTATGGAAACGCACGAAGGTCGATTCTTTGGGATATATTTCACAGGTTATTAATGGAGATAATCGAACAGTAGATTATACGTATAATAATCGTGGAGAATATACACATATTTATTCTCCGGGAGTTATTGATTTTTTATATCAATATGATCATCGTGATTTGATGCTTTCACGTAAAGAAAAGTTTTATACGGATGATTTATGGAAAGGATTTGATGAGCATTTCAGCTATGATACTTATGAAAGGCTTATTGCATCTGAAAGAAAAGGAAAAACAGGCCAAGAGATTTCATATTCTTCCGGTTATCGGATTACATCAAAATCCGACATGGGGACTTATTTATATACTAGCGATAAATCTCGAATTCATAGCATATCCACAGTGTCAGAAAGAGATTATTATCCTTCACAGATATTAACCTTTTCAACAAATAATCGTATTGCTACAATACAAGAAAAAGATAAGATATGGACTTATGATTATGATGTGAATGAGATGCGTGCAAAAGCGGTGTTGGAAGAAAATGGTATTGTACGATTAACTAAATATTATTTTTCTAATTATGAAAAAGAATGTACTGATAACCAATCGACTGATATTGATTATATTTATGCAGGTGAAAATTTGGTAGCTTTAAGAAAGACTACTGAAAATCAGGTGGCTATATATTTTGTCTATTCTGATAATTTAGGTTCTATTCGATGCTTGACTGATTTTCAAGGGAATGTAGTACAACAGTTGGGGTATGACGCATGGGGGCAACGTCGCAATCCATTGACTGGCGAGAAATTGACTTCTATAGAATTGATCGATTCTTATCGTATTACGCGACGTGGATTTACAACTCATGAGCATATTGATGAAATGAACCTGATTAATATGAATGCGAGAATCTATGATCCTTTAATTGGTTGCTTTATTAGTGTTGATCCTCACGCTGCCATGAATTATATAATTAATCCTTATACTTATTGTAATGGCAATCCATTAAAATGGATTGATTTAACAGGAGAAGATATGTGGAGTACGTCTGACCCTGACTTGATAGACCGGATGTTTAATTTATACAAGGATGGCCAGAATATGTTTGGCAAACCTTATTCTGTAAGTAATGATTGGTTTTATCTAACTCACGATGAGTTTGTTAGAGCCTATGCAGTATATGGAGTTGCTGTATTTTCTTACAATGGTAGCTATGACTTGAGTAGTTATGGGACTGTAAGTGATGGGGAAATCACAATTCATGGGAAGCTTCCGAAAAAAGAGGAAACTGGCTTTCCTAGTGTAGGTGATGCTTATTCTATGATAAATTATGCAGTAGGGACATATACTGGAATAAAAGCTTACTCGCGTGTACATGATGGAATGTGGCGTGGAATGGACGGTAAATGGTACAAAACATCTTGGGGAGGTAATCAGTATACAGGGGCTCGTGGTAACGTAATGAAAAAAACAGCTAAATTAAATAAAGTCGGGAATAGCTTATTTTGGTTTGATGTTTTCATAAATGGATATACTATTGGCAATAGTATTATAAAAAATGATTATCAAACTATTGCACAGTCTTCAATGAATATTGTTTTTGGATACATTTCCACTTATGCTGGAATTCCTGGAATGGTTGTGGGAACGGCATATTATTCCATGACTTTTACTACTCATGCCCCTATATATTGTCCGATAACAGAACCCGCTTTTTGTTCTTCAGACAATACCTATGTATCACCTTATTATAATGTAGCATATTGACTATGAAGTTATTTAAATATATATCAGGAATTTATGAGTATATGTTTTATAGAGTTTATATACGACGTCGTAAATTATGGGATAGGGCTCCTTGGCTAAGAACTTGGAGTCCGGAGATGACAGCCTCATTAGTACCACTAATACTATTTAGTATAGCATTTGTGCTTCCTTTGTTATTTGTGTTTTTGCATTTTCTTAATATTCATAATAATAATATATTAGCGATAATTTATCTTGCTACATATCTTTTTGCAGATGATTTTACTAATAGGTTTTTCCTTAATAAAGGAAACTATTTGAAGATTGTGAGGAAATATGAGAAAGAGACCAAATATGAACGTAGGCGTCGAACTAAACAAGTTTGGCTACTAATTTTAATAACCGTTATATGGTTAGTAGTATTTACAGGAATTGTTTATTTTGTTTTTTCTCATTCTTCTAATTCTTTATATAAGAATCCTTCTCCAGAATATATAGAGATGCTGAAAGATATAAGGGACAAACAATCACAATAGAATATAAACAGTGAAATAAAATTGTCGTATGATAGATTATAATTTAAAACTTAGAAAATGAGAATTATTTTATTTTTATTATTAGGTTGGTACACAATCGGGAATATACAAGCACAAATCAAAGAGCCTGTAAAGTTCAAAAATGAGTTGAAAATGACATCTGAAACGGAAGCGGAAATCGTGTTTACTGCTTCGATAGAGAAAGGATGGCATATATACTCGACTGGGCTCGTAGCACTGTGATGAAAAAGGCTCTACGTTTAGAGAAAATTGGTAAATATATGTTCTGTCTTGATGCTGTAATTAATGAAGTTGTAATTTGGAACAATGCTTCTGAAAATAATTACGAACTTATATTCCAATCTTCGGCAAATATTGTTTTCGGATATATTTCTACTTATGGTGGACCTCCTGGAATGATTGTGGGAACAATGTATTATTCTATGACTTTTACTCCTCATGGATTTATATTTTGTCCGATAACAGAACCGACTTTCTGTTCATCTGATAATACTTATGTTGAACCATATAAAAAAATATATTGAGAATGAATATACTTAAACAAATATATGAGATATATGAATATCTGTTTTATCGAACATATATATGGCAGCTTAGATTGTGGGGAGAAAAGCGGTTACCGGAAGTGGCAGGGTTATTACTACCGACTTCATTGTTTACTTTTGTTTTTGTTGGCCCAATAGTTGGAGTATTACATTCATTGGAAGTACCAAACAATGAAGAGTTAGGTATACTTTTGGCTGTTATATTCACTTTTGCTGCTCATAGATTATTTGTTAGCGATGGACGATATTTGTCTATTGCTGATAAATATCGTAATGAAACTAAAGAAAAACAACGACAACGTATGAAACAAGTTTGGATTTTTTTAGCAATAAATCTTATTTGGGTAATATTCTGTATCTTCTTATTCATCAAAGTGATACCCCCGCCATCAAATGCAGATACTTCTAATAAGAATCCTTCTCCAGAATATATAGAGATGCTGAAAGATATAAGGGACCAACGACCACAATAGAATATGAACAGTGAAATAAATTTGTTGTATAATAGATTATAATTTAGAACTTAGAAAAATGAGAATTATTTTATTTTTATTATTGAGTTGGTACACAATCGGGAATATACAAGCACAAATCAAAGAGCCTGTAAAGTTCAAAAATGAGTTGAAAATGACATCTGAAACGGAAGCGGAAATCGTGTTTACTGCTTCGATAGAGAAAGGATGGCATGTGTATTCGACCGGGCTAGGGGATGATGGGCCTATTTCCGCTACTTTCAACATCAATGCGAGTAATCATGTAGAAACAATGGGTAAATTGCAACCTGTTGGAAAAGAAATCAGCATCTATGATAAGATGTTCGAGATGAATGTGCGCTATTTTGAAGATACGGTACAGTTTATCCAAAAAGTGAAATTTACAGGAAATGATTACTTTATGGATGGGTTTCTGGAGTTTGGAGCTTGTAACGATGAGAGCTGTTTACCTCCGACTCAAATTCCTTTTCAATATGGGAAAAAAGCAGAAGCAGATTTAATAGTTGCAAAAGGGAAAGAAGAGGCTCCGGTAAATGTGGTAGAGAAGCAATCGGAAAGTGATCTTTGGAAACCGGTAATCAATGAATTGCAAGTGTTAGGTGAAGAACATTCTCAAGAGGATAAATCTTGGTTGTATGTCTTTGTCACTGGATTTCTTGGCGGATTATTGGCTTTGTTCACTCCCTGCGTATGGCCGATTATTCCTATGACTGTGAGTTTTTTCCTGAAAAGAAACAAGGATAAGAAGAAAGGGATTCGGGATGCATGGACTTATGGTGCTTCAATTGTCGTGATTTATGTAACACTGGGATTAGCAATTACTTTAATATTTGGTGCCAGTGCATTGAACGCTTTATCAACAAATGCCGTATTCAACATCCTTTTCTTCCTGATGTTGGTTGTTTTTGCAGCTTCTTTCTTTGGGGCATTTGAACTTACTTTACCTTCTAAATGGAGCAATGCAGTGGACAGCAAAGCGGAAGCGACGAGTGGCCTATTAAGTATTTTTTTGATGGCGTTTACGTTATCTCTGGTGTCTTTCTCTTGCACAGGGCCGATTATCGGCTTTCTGCTCGTACAGGTTTCTACGACAGGTAGCGTGATTGCTCCTGCTATCGGAATGTTAGGCTTTGCCATCGCTTTGGCTTTACCATTCACACTGTTTGCTCTTTTTCCTTCGTGGCTGAAATCAATGCCTAAGTCAGGAGGGTGGATGAATGTAATTAAAGTGACATTGGGCTTTCTGGAACTGGCTTTTGCTTTGAAATTTTTGTCGGTTGCGGACTTAGCCTATGGTTGGAGAATCTTGGATAGGGAAACCTTCCTTGCGTTATGGATTGTGATTTTCGGACTAATGGGGTTATATCTGTTGGAAAAGATCAAGTTTCCGCATGACGGTGATGAAAACAGGGTAGGCGTGGGGCGCTTCTTTCTTGCGCTTGTTTCTTTAGCATTTGCTGTATATATGATTCCCGGACTTTGGGGGGCACCTTTGAAAGCTGTCAGTGCATTTGCTCCTCCTGTGATGACACAGGACTTTAATTTATATTCGAATGAGGTCCACCCCAAATTCAAGGATTATGAAATAGGTATGGAGTATGCACGACAACAGGGAATGCCTGTGATGATTGATTTTACCGGATATGGTTGTGTGAATTGTCGTAAGATGGAGACGGCTGTATGGACAGATAGTAAAGTGGGTGGTATCATCAATGATGAGTATGTACTTATCTCTTTGTATGTGGATGATAAAACTCCATTGAATGAGCCTATAAATGTTGTGGAGAATGGAACGGAACGCACTTTACGAACAGTAGGCGATAAATGGAGCTATCTGCAACGGGTGAAGTTTGGAGCAAATGCCCAACCTTTTTATGTATTGCTGGATAATGATGGTAATCCGTTGAATAAGTCGTATGCATATAATGAAGATATTCCAAAATATATGGAGTTCCTGCAGGAAGGGCTGGAGCGATATGTGAAATGATGGATATTAGACATTCAGCTTGTATGTTTTGGCTTATAGCTAAAGTTTGGAATGAGAAAAAGAATAATTCTTTTTGGGCATTTTCATAGAAATACATAGAATAGTGTTATCTTTGTAAAGTGACATCGGGTTTAATAGAGCAAATTGTATAATAATATTTGTATATGACATATAAGCAGCATGAGGGCGAAAATTTCTGCTGTGATGCTCTGAATTACATGATCTGAAAATGTGAATGTTGCCCTTGTCAAGATGGGCAGATTAAGATAAAGATCCCTCGTGGATCGGCTGCCTGTGAAGGTCGCTCTATTGTTTGTTTTGTTTGTGTTTTGGTGCACCTTTTTTCTGATAAAGAATAAGGTGCACTCTTTTTATAATTATGTATATGTAATATTAAATATATTTTTGAAGAAAAAAGGAGATGGGTGAAAAAGCTTCAATGTGGAATCTTTGGCACGGCTGTCACAAATTGAGTGAGGGCTGCCGTCATTGCTATGTATATCGGACGGATGGTAAATATGGAAAAGACAGTTCGGTGGTGACAAAGACAGAAAAATTCGATTTACCCTTGCAGCGTAAAAAGAATGGTACGTATAAGATACCTTCGGGGAATTTGGTATATACCTGTTTTACTTCAGATTTTCTCATTGAAGATGCGGATGAATGGCGTGCCGAAGCGTGGGAGATGATGCGGATACGGCAGGATCTTCGTTTCCTCTTTATCACTAAGCGGATAGACCGGTTGCAACAGTGTCTGCCTCCCGATTGGGGAGATGGCTATGACAATGTGACCATCTGCTGCACGATGGAGAACCAAGATAGAGTGGATTATCGTTTACCTATTTATAAAGAAATCTCTATTAAACATAAAATCATTATCAGCGAGCCGCTTCTTAGTCGGATTGATTTCAGAGGTGAGCTGGGAGAGTGGGTGGAACAGGTAGTTGCAGGAGGAGAGTCAGGCAAAGAAGTCCGAGTATGTGACTACGAGTGGGTATTGGATATCCGGCAGCAATGTATAGATGCGAATGTCGGTTTTTGGTTTAAGCAGACAGGGAGTTATTTATTAAAAGACGGACATGAGTATAAGGTTGCACGACAATTTCAACATTCGCAGGCGAGAAAGGCGGAGTTGAATTATACACCTGATAAATAAGAAATAAAGATTAATACAGATCTTTTTTTACTGAAAGCGAGGGTTGCTTAGCAATCTTCGCTTTCGTTTTATTGAGTACAAAATACGGATAATCACGTCTTTTTATAAAGATATTGTGTAAATTTTAAATTATCCATATTAATGAAACAGATAAAACTGTTACTTCTTTTAGCTTCCGCCTCCGTTACGGGAGCACTTGCGCAAAGCAATGGATTGACGGATATGAGTCAGAGCCGTTTTGCGAAGATGGCGAATACCGGAATCAGTGCCGTACATTGGACAGATGGATTCTGGGGAGATCGCTTTCAGGTATTTAGCCGGACTTCCCTGCAAAGTATGTGGAACACTTGGAACACGCCGGAGATCTCTCACGGTTTCCGTAATTTTGAGATTGCTGCCGGTGTGTGCAAGGGTGAACATTGGGGACCTCCGTTCCATGACGGAGATATGTATAAGTGGATGGAAGGAGTGGCTTCTGTCTATGCTGTCAACAAAGATCCGGAACTGGATAAGTTGATGGATAACTTTATTGCTTGTGTCGTAAAAGCCCAACGTGCAGATGGTTATATACATACGCCTGTTGTTATCGAAGAACTGAATAAAGGGATTGACTCTCATGCATTGGAGGATCAGCATAAACAAACGGTCATTGGAACGAAAGTAGGTGACGAGAATGAAAAAGGAGCTTTTGCCAATCGGCTGAACTTTGAGACATATAACTTGGGACACCTGATGATGGCGGGTATTGTGCATCGTCGTGCCACCGGAAAGACTACTCTTTTTGATGCTGCCGTAAAAGCAACGGATTTTCTTTGCCACTTTTACGAAACGGCTTCTGCCGAACTGGCTCGTAATGCCATTTGCCCTTCACATTATATGGGAGTGGTCGAAATGTATCGTGCCACAGGAAATCCCCGTTATCTGGAACTTTCGAAGAACCTGATTGATATTCGCGGTATGGTGGAAAACGGAACGGATGATAATCAGGATCGTATTCCTTTCCGCGACCAATATCGTGCAATGGGGCATGCCGTACGTGCAAATTATCTGTATGCAGGAGTAGCGGATGTATATGCCGAGACAGGCGAACAACAATTGATGAAAAATCTGACTAGTATCTGGAATGATATTGTCACCCGGAAGATGTACGTGACCGGAGCTTGCGGTGCTCTTTATGATGGAACGTCACCGGACGGGACTTGCTATGAGCCGGATAGTATTCAGAAGGTACATCAGAGCTACGGACGTCCTTATCAGTTGCCGAATAGTACAGCGCACAATGAAACATGTGCCAATATCGGAAATATGCTTTTCAACTGGCGTATGCTGGAAGTGACAGGGGATGCGAAATATGCTGACCTTGTAGAGACTTGTCTTTATAATAGTGTATTGAGCGGTATCAGTCTGGACGGAAAGAAATATTTCTATACCAATCCGCTTCGTATCAGTGCGGATCTTCCTTACACGCTTCGTTGGCCGAAGGAACGGACGGAATATATCAGTTGTTTCTGCTGCCCGCCGAATACATTGCGTACATTGTGTCAGGCACAGAATTACGCCTACACATTGAGTCCGGAAGGCATTTACTGTAACTTGTATGGTGCAAATACGCTGACTACGACTTGGAAAGACAAAGGAGAGCTGGCATTAACACAAGAGACGGATTATCCCTGGGAAGGAAAGGTACGCGTAACGTTGGATAGAGTTCCTCGTAAGGCGGGTGCTTTCTCGCTCTTCTTGCGTATTCCTGAATGGTGCGAAAAGGCTACGCTCACGGTGAATGGACAGCCGCTGCAAACCAATGCAAAGGCAAATTCGTATGCGGAAGTAAATCGTACATGGAAGAAGGGGGATGTAGTGGAGCTGGTGATGGATATGCCTGTCCGTTTGCTCGAAGCCCATCCGTTAGCAGAGGAGATTCGTAATCAGGTGGTCGTGAAGCGCGGGCCGTTGGTTTACTGTCTGGAAAGTATGGATATTGCAAACGGGGAAAAGATTGATAACGTATTGATTCCCGCTGATATAAAACTAACTCCGAAGAAAATCACAATTGAAGGCAGTCCGATTGTTGCACTTGAAGGAATGGCACGTCTGGCATCTGCAACTTCGTGGGAAGGAGTGCTTTACCGGCCGGTTGTTCAGGCTGAAAAGACAGTAAATATCCGCTTGATTCCTTATTATGCCTGGGGAAACAGAGGAAAGGGAGAAATGACTGTATGGATGCCTCTTGCCAGATAGTCCGGATTGTTTAGTATACAGAAATGAAAAAAATCATGAAAAAGTTATTTGTAACGGCTATATGTATCTTGTGCAGCCACTGGCTATTGGCCGGTGAGATATGGATTTCTCCCAAGGGCAGTGACTTCAACGACGGAACTCGTCAATCTCCTAAAGCCACGCTGACTTCTGCCTTGCGACAAGCACGAGAATGGCGCAGGACAGAGGATAACCGTATCCAAGGTGGAATCACAATCTATATGGAAGGTGGAACGTATGCCTTCCATGAACCGGTTTTTATCCGTCCGGAAGATAGCGGAACCAAGGAATCGCCCACAATTATTCGTTCGGTAGGCGATGAAAAGGTGATATTGAGTGGAGGAATCAGCATAAAAGGTTGGAAGAAGCAAGGGAAAGTTTGGGTAGCAGATGTCCCGGCATTTAATGGACGTCCATTGGATTTCCGCCAGTTGTGGGTGAATGGAAAAAAGGCAGTTCGTGCCCGTGATGTGGAGGATTTCGAAAAGATGAATCGCATTTGCAGTGTAGATGAGAAGAATGAAATTCTTTATGTACCTGCAGTTTCCATTCGCAGACTTATTGATAATAAAGGAAATTTGAAAGCTAAATATGCCGAGATGGTATTACATCAGATGTGGTGTGTTGCCAATCTTCGGATTCGTTCAGTTGAAGTGCAGGGAGACAGCGCGGCAATACGTTTTCATCAACCGGAAAGCCGGATTCAGTTTGAGCATCCCTGGCCGCGTCCGATGGTGACGACGGACGGACATAATTCTGCTTTCTATCTGACAAATGCCCGCGAATTGCAGGATGTACCCGGAGAATGGTATCATGATATAGATGCCCGTAAAGTATATTATTATCCACGGGAAGGAGAGAAGATGCAGGAGGCGGAAGTGATCGTGCCTGCCGTTGAGACATTAGTACGGGTGGAAGGAACTTTGGATCGTCCTGTGTGTCATATTCGTTTTGAGAAAATTACTTTTTCCTATACTACGTGGATGCGTCCGTCAGAAAAAGGACATGTACCTCTTCAGGCAGGTATGTATCTGACAGATGGTTACCGGATTGATCCGAAAATGCAACGGGATTACTTGAATCATCCGTTGGATAACCAAGGATGGTTGGGACGTCCCGCAGCTGCTGTTCGTGTGGTTGCTGCAAGGCAGATTGATTTCGAGCGTTGCCGATTCGAGCATTTAGGCTCAACCGGATTGGATTATGAAGAAGCGGTGCAAGGCGGTGTTGTTCGTGGCTGTCTCTTCCGCGATATTGCCGGAAATGGTCTGTTAGTCGGCAGTTTTTCTCCGGCTGCCCATGAAACGCATTTGCCATACGACCCTGCTGATCGTCGGGAAGTATGCACACAGCAACAAATCAATAATTGCTATTTCACGGAAATAGGCAATGAAGATTGGGGATGCCTTGCCATTGCTGCGGGATATGTAGGGGACGTCAATATCGAGCATAATGAAATCAGTGAAGTGCCTTATAGTGGCATCAGTCTTGGTTGGGGATGGACGCAAACTGTGAATTGTATGCGTAATAACAGAGTACATGCCAATCTGATTCATCATTATGCGAAACACATGTATGATGTGGCAGGTATTTACACACTCGGTTCGCAGCCGAAAAGTTATGTAACGGAGAATTGCGTGCATAGTATTTATAAGCCGGGGTATGTACACGACCCTAATCACTGGTTCTATCTTTATACGGATGAAGGTTCTTCCTTTATTACTGTACGTGATAATTGGACAGAAGGAGAGAAGTATCTGCAAAATGCCAATGGTCCGGGAAATGTATGGGAAAACAATGGTCCGAAGGTGGATAGTGTTATTCGTGAACGTGCGGGAGTGGAAGCAGCGTATAAGGATCTGCTGAATATCCAGTAGGTATTGACAAGTCATTTAACTGTAATACGTGATTCGTTCCACAGATATGGAACTAAAGGAAAACAATTGTAGAACTAAAGGGAAACAGATGTGGAACTAAACGTCAACCACTGTGGAACGAATTATTTCTTACGATTCAGTTTGTTAGTAATAGAAAGAAAAATGAAAAAGAAATATATGATATTACTTAGTGCCTTGTCTTTGGCAAGCAGCACGTTTGCCCAGACCTGGATATGGTATCCGGGAGACTACGAAATCTGGCTGGGAAATCAAATGAATAACCGTCGTACGGAACGAGGTGCATTTTTCCCTCCTTTTTGGAAAACGGACAGTCATTATGTTGTCGTAGAATTCAGCAAGCAACTGAATCTTTCCGAGCCGGAAGAAATTTTTATTGCTGCCGAAGGAAAGTACAACGTCAAACTGGATGGAAAGCTCCAGTTCGGTATGCCGGAAACCATGTTGCTTCCGGCCGGAAAACATAATCTGAACATTAAAGTCTGGAATCAGGCAACTCCTCCCACTATTTATGTGAAGGGAAAAACAGTGAATTCAGACTCTTCCTGGCGTGTAACTTACGAAGATAAAGAATGGATTGACGAGAGCGGAAAAGCGAGTGACACATCTGCCACTATCTATATGGATGCCGGATGCTGGAACTTTGACGGAGCTACCCAACGTCCTTCCCAATTCAGTCTGATGCGTGAACCGCAGCAACCTGCTACGAAGACAGAACAGCCCGAAGGAGGTATCCTTTATGATTTTGGAAAAGAAACATTCGGATTTATCACATTGAAGAATCTTTCCGGAAAAGGAAAAATAGAAATTTATTATGGTGAAAGCCCGGAAGAAGCAAAAGATAAAGCATATTGCGAAACATTGGACAAACTCTTGCTCGAACCGGGACAAGTGACCGACCTTGCTATCCGCAGCACTTCTCCCTTGAGTAATTCTGAAAACGAATATACATTGGAGAACAGCAAAGCTTTCCGCTATGTCTATGTAACTCACGAGCCGGGTGTACAGATTGGAGAAGTCTCCATGCAATATGAATATCTTCCTGAAGAATACCGTGGAAATTTCCGTTGCAATGATGAAGAACTGAATCGTATTTGGGAAGTTGGCGCATACACCATGCATCTCACTACCCGCGAATTCTTCATTGACGGTATCAAACGTGACCGTTGGGTATGGAGTGGCGATGCTATCCAAAGTTATTTGATGAATTATTATCTTTTCTTTGATAACGAGTCCGTCAAACGTACAATTTGGTTACTTCGTGGCAAGGATCCTGTAACCAGCCACAGTAATACAATCATGGACTATACTTTCTATTGGTTTCTTAGTGTATATGACTATTATATGTATAGTGGCGACCGCCATTTTGTCAACCAACTGTATCCACGTATGCAAACAATGATGGATTACGTGTTGGGACGTACCAATAAGAATGGCATGGTAGAAGGTATGACCGGTGACTGGGTATTTGTGGACTGGGCAGACGGCTATCTGGATAAGAAAGGTGAACTCTCTTTTGAACAAATCTTATTTTGCAGAAGTCTGGAAACGATGGCTTTGTGTGCAGAATTGGTTGGAGATGCCAATGGCAAACAGAAATACGAGAAACTGGCTGCTGCTTTGAAAGCAAAGTTAGAACCTGCCTTCTGGAATAACGAGAAACAGGCATTTGTACATAACTGCGTCAACGGTCAGCAAAGTGATGCGGTCACCCGTTATGCGAATATGTTTTCTGTCTTCTTTCAATATTTGAATGAAGATAAGCAACAAGCCATCAAACAGTCTGTTTTGCTAAATGACAGTATTCTGAAAATAACAACTCCCTATATGCGTTTTTACGAACTGGAAGCACTTTGTGCTCTTGGCGAACAGGATGCTGTAATGAAAGAAATGAAAGCCTATTGGGGAGGAATGTTAAAGGAAGGTGCTACCTCCTTCTGGGAAAAATATAACCCGGAAGAAACCGGAACGCAACATCTTGCCATGTATGGCCGTCCTTATGGAAAGAGTTTGTGCCATGCCTGGGGAGCGAGTCCTATCTACCTGTTGGGCAAATATTATCTGGGAGTGAAACCTGTAAAAGAAGGATATAAAGAGTTTGCTATTGCTCCTGTGTTGGGAGGATTGAAATGGATGGAAGGCACTGTCCCCACTCCAAATGGCAATATCCATGTCTATATGAACAGCAAAACGATGAAAGTGAAAGCAACAGAAGGGAAAGGCTATCTGACCATCAAAAGCCGTCGTCCACCTAAAGCAAATATCGGAACACCGGAGAAAGTGTCGGAAGGAGTATGGCGCCTCTGGATCGATTCACCCGAAGAAAGAATTGTTACCTATCATTTATAATACATTGTTAATTAGTTAGTGGAGTAGTCCTTGATTAACGGTTCCTCATTTCAAAAGAGGAATTGTTAATCGGGGACTTTTTTCGTAAATACCTCTAGGTTTTCTAAGGAATTTGCTACATTTGCTTTTCATAAAGAGAGAAACATTTAGTTCTTTTGGAAACAAGTAAACAAAATCCGAAGAATGAAAAACAAGATTGACCAATATACTGATACAGATGATGAGAAACTCTTCGCCTTGATTGAACAAGGTGATGAAGGAGCTTTCACCCAAGCCTATGAAAGGTATCATAAACTATTATATGTATTAGCCTATCGTTATTTAATGAGTTCTGATATGGCAGAAGATGTAGTGCAACATGTCTTTAGCCGTTTGTGGGAATTTCGTTCAGAACTACGTGTGGGAATCAGCCTAAAGAACTATCTCTTTACGATGACAAAAAATCATGTCTTGAACTTGATTCGTAATGAAAACAGCGCGATTGCAAAGAACTATGAGATGGCACAAGCCGCTTCGCCTTACGAAGATAATCTGATAGAAAAACTGGAGAAAAAAGAGTTGATGTCCAGTTTTTATAAAGCAGTGGATATGCTTCCTGCGCAAAAACGGGATATTTGCTTGATGAAAGTACAAGAGGAACTGACAAATCAGGAAATTGCGGAACGGATGAATCTATCCGTAAATACTATCAAGACGCATTATTCGGAAGCGTTGAAACTTCTCCGTATCCATCTAAGTAAGATGTTAATAATTGTTGCATTCACCACACTAATGACCTTTCTGAGTGTCCATTTAATAAAGTGATAAAAATGAATAGACCTACTGATAAACAAATAGAAGAAGTCCTGGCAGGAATTGCCAGCCCGGAAGATGCAAAATATGTGGCAGAGTGGTTTGCCACGGAAGAGGGTAGCGACTATCTTGAAGCTGCTATGACACAGGATTCCGAACTGATAAAAAATGAGTTTGCAGACTTGTATGTAGACCATGATATTCCTTCAAAGAAAATATTAGAACAGATACGGAAGAACATTCGTATCAAGAAGTTGAAGCGTATCTGTTTCCGAGTTGCAGCCGTATTGATACCTGTTGTCTTAATTGTCGGACTTTATATGCAACTGAATTCAAAAGTCGACCTGTTCGGCACTTCCGAATACGAAGAAGTAGTGGTGGATAAAGGCGAACGCATACAAATCATGTTTCAGGACGGAACAAAAGTATATATCAATTCTGATTCGAAACTAAGATACCCGAAGAAGTTTGCTTTGAACACCCGGGAAGTTTATCTTGAAGGAGAAGCCTATTTCGTAGTAGCCAAAAATAAGAACCGTCCTTTTATAGTCAATTTAAGTGGACCGGCAATTCATGTATTGGGAACTTCTTTCAATGTACAGGATTACCCGGAGAATAAGGATATAGTAGTATGTCTGGATGAAGGAAATATTAATCTTACCCTTCCTACGGAAAAGAAATACCCGGTGCAACCCGGCGAAAGATTAGTGTACAACAAAGATAACCAGCAGTGTACTATTTCCAAAATGAACGATATGCAACGCCTGTCGATGTGGAAACAGAATGTGATAGTATTTAAAGATACCCCGTTGCCGGAAGTCATTAAAATATTGAACCGCTGGTATAATGTAGAGTTTAAAGTTGAAGATGAAAACGTTTTGAAGTATGTCTATACATTGACTTCGGACAATACATTATTAGAGAAAGTATTAATGGATTTAGAGAAAATCGCTCCGGTGAAGTTTGAATATAATGAAGATAAGAAAGAAGTGATAGTAAAAATGAAATAATATAATCATTAGAAATAAATGGGGTATATGAATAAAGAAGTAGATTTATCCGTATCTTGTTATGGAAAAGTAAAAGACAGGAAATATGATATTGTGATATTGCCGTGGGGAGCTACCGAACCTCATAATCTGCATTTGCCATATATGACAGATTGTATTCTTTCCCATGATGTAGCAGTTGATGCTGCATTGATGGCTAAACAGAAATATGGCGTAAACTGTATGGTTATGCCGCCTATCGGCATGGGTTCACAAAATCCGGGACAACGGGAACTTCCCTTCTGTATCCATACGCGTTATGAAACACAGAAAGCAATACTGACTGATATTGTTTCTTCCCTTTATGTTCAAGGTTTCCGAAAATTGATTATTATCAACGGGCATGGCGGCAATACTTTTAAAAGTATGATTCGTGATTTGTCGGTAGACTATCCTGACTTCCTGATAGCATCGAGTGAATGGTACACCGTGTTAAAGGTGAAGGACTATTTTGAAAATCCGGGTGACCATGCAGATGAAGTCGAGACATCCGTAATGATGCACTATCACCCCGAACTGGTCAATCTTGAAGAAGCAGGGAATGGAGAATATAAAACTTTTGCCGTACAATCTTTGAATGAAAAAGTAGCATGGATTCCCAGGAACTGGGGGAAAGTATCTAAAGATACCGGTGTTGGCGATCCACGTGGAGCTTCCGTAGAAAAAGGAAAGAAGTTTGCGGAAGCAGTCGCAGAGAAATATGCAAAGCTCTTTGACGAATTGGTGAATCAGGAACTTTACTAAATTACAAAAAATATAGTGACGCTATCCTTGCGTGATAGTGACGGTATCCGGTAAGTATGGCGTCACTATGTGGACCGGATAGTGACGGTATCCCAAAAGACTGTTTCTAGCGAATTGCCAAGAACATGAATCTATTGTTATAAGTCCTTCTGAAAATAAAATCCGGAAGGACTTTTCTTTTTATATCCCATTTTCCTACAAATAAAATCCAAACCATATCTTGCTGAAAACTAATACATTATCATACGAAAATTTATTGGAAATAAAAAAACTTCAGAAAAAAACGTTTTTTCCCTCACCCGCTTCTTAATCTCGTGTGTCCACTAAATACAAAGAGATTAAGAACCTATTTATAACTTTAAACAAACTAAGTATGAAGAACAGAGTATTGCTTGTATTGTTATTGAGCTTTGCTGTAAGTCTTGCGGCGTCGGCTCAGAAAATAACAATGAATCTTCAACAAGTCAAGTTGGAGAAAGTCTTTTCGCTCATTACTAAACAGACAGGACTTACGGTAGCGTATAGCCGTACAATTGTCAATCCCGAACGGATTGTTTCTGTCCAGGCAAAAGACAAAGACCTTTCTAAAGTATTGGATGATTTATTCGCGGGTACAAATGTAGCTTATGAAATTGGAGAGAAGAAAATATATTTGAAAGCAAAAGAAGCTCCCGCAGCATCACAAGGGAGCCAAAAAACAAAGAAAATAACGGGAACCGTGACGGATATCAAAGGCGAACCGATAATTGGTGCCAGTGTATTGGTGAAAGGAGCGGGGACAGGTACTGTGACAGATGTAGATGGTAACTTTACATTGGATGCTCCGGCAGACGCTCTTCTGGCTATCAGTTATATCGGTTATAAAACACAGGAAGTAAAGGTTGGGAATAAGAACTCATATTCTATCCAATTGCAGGACGACACCGAAGTACTGGATGAAGTCGTAGTAGTTGGTTACGGCGTGCAGAAGAAATCAAGTCTGACAGGTGCCGTTGCTTCCATCTCTTCCCAAGAAATCAGCAAACAGGTATCATCTAATGTTGCTTCAAGCTTACAAGGGCGTACACCGGGTGTAGACATCGTGCAGCAAGCTGGTGTTGCTGGGGCAGATGTAAACATCGTGATTCGCGGTGCTGCTTCTTTTGGCGCTACCGAACCTCTGTATGTCATTGATGGAGCATTCAGTAATGCTGGGTTAAGCTCATTGAATCCCAATGATATTGAATCTATCGAAGTACTGAAAGACGGTGCGGCAGCCGCTATCTACGGTTCACGTGCCGCCAATGGTGTCGTTTTGATTACTACCAAGAAAGGAAAGTCCGGCAAGCCCGTTATCCAGATAGACGGTTCGTTCGCATTCCAAAAAACGACTAATATTCCGGAGTTCCTTAATGCGTCGGAATGGAGAGAATTTGCCAATATGGTGGCAGATAACAGTGGCTTGCCTCATGCACCGGAGAATGACAATCCCACCAATCCGAACCTGAATACCGATTGGTCAAAAGAATGGATACAGTTTGCTCCGGTATGGAATCTGAATGCCAGTATCGCAGGTGGTGGAGACAACTCTACTTTCAGCACAAGCCTTGGTTATCTTGACCAAACCGGTATGACGATTTATTCGGATTATAAACGTTATAACTTCCGCCTGAATACCTCTTATAAAAAAGGACGTTTCTCATTCTCTGAAACCCTCGGACTGACGCATAAGGATAAAACTCCTACAACAGCTTTCAACATAGCTTTACCAACGTTACCTATTTATGATGAACAAGGACGGTTTACCTCTGGTGGCCCTGATTATTACATCAACCCCGAAGATGGCAAAGCGCAGAATAAGATAGCCCCGTTACATTATACAGATCAGTTTAATAAAGTGACGGATTTAATCGGCTCTTTGAACGCCCAACTGGATATTTGGGGCGGCTTAAAATACAAATTATCGTTAAGTGGAAATTATAGCAATAAGCATAATTACACCCATACCCCCGAGTACTATACAAAGTGGAACTCGGATGGAACTCCTGATAAAGATTACGGCAACACACGTAACAGTGTATCGGAAACAAGAGGTGAAGAGTTCACTTATACGATTGATAACTTGCTGACTTACAACAAGACATTCAACCGTCACTCAATAGACGCTTTATTAGGAACAAGCTGGATGAGAGAATACTATCGTTACATGACCAACTCTACCATTAACGATTTGGGAGGAACGGATATTACCGGATTCCAAAATGAAGATGGTAAGATTTCGGCAGGAGACAGTAATGCGGCATTGCTCTCTTTCTTCGCCCGTGTGAACTACGATTATGATAATAAATATCTGCTATCCTTGAGTATCCGCCGGGATGAATCTTCCAAATTCCATAAAGACAATAGAGTAGGTTACTTCCCCTCTGTCTCCGCCGGATGGAATGTGCACCAGGAAAAATGGTTCCAAAATCCTGTAATGAGCAAATTGAAGATCAGGGCTAGCTACGGTGAGTTGGGTGCCAACTTCCTCAATCCTTATAATTTTGACGCGATAGCTTATGGACCTATTCCTTACACAGTAGGCGGTGAACGTTATGTGACAGGACGCGCAGCCTATCTGAAATCGAAAGACTTGAAATGGGAAACTGCCAAAACCACAGATATTGGTATCGAACTGGGCTTCTTCAACAACGACTTGACCTTGTCATTAGACTATTTCGTAAAAAAGAACGTAGATTTGTTGGCACAGATAGACTTGAACTTGTCTTCCGGGCAAATCTTTGAAATTAACAGTTCACGTGAAAAACCCTACGTTAATACAGCTTCCGTAAAAAACACAGGATGGGAGTTTATGATGAATTACAGGAAACAATTGACGAAAGACTTCCATATAGATGCAACATTCAATATCGCAACGTTGAAGAATAAAGTATTATCATTGGGAGAAAACGTGCAGCCGATTACTTCCGGAGCAATGTCCAGCTACTTTAACGATGCTCCCTCTATTACCATGCCGGGAGAAGCTATCGGTTCATTCTATGGCTATAAGATTGACGGTTTTGATGCAGAAGGAAATTTCATATTTGCGGATATGGACAAGAATGGAGTAGTCAATGCAAATGATAAAGTTATTCTGGGCAGCCCTATCCCTGACTTCACATACGGTTTGAACATCAACATGGAATACAAAGACTTTGATTTGACTCTCTTCTTCCAGGGAGTGCAGGGAAATGATATATTCAATCAGAAAAAGTACACCTATTATTTTGATTATTCCAATAATGTGGTCAAAGAGGCTATGAATGGATGGACGAAAACAAATAGAAATACAGGAATCCCTATTATGAAAACCCAAAACACAAGTGGCGGAAATTCCCTGCCGAGTGAATTTTATATTGAAGACGGTTCCTATTTACGTCTGAAAAATCTTCAGCTTGGTTATTCGTTACCTAAAAAGTGGTTGGAAGCAATCCGGTTTAACAAACTGCGTGTTTATGCAGGCGTACAAAATCTGTTTACGCTGACCAAATACTCCGGTTATGACCCGGAAGTCAGTTCAAATGTATTGTTCTCACGTGGCATTGACATCAGTTCATATCCTAATGCCCGGACATTCACTTTTGGTTTTAACGCTTCATTCTGATAACTAAAAATATGATTAATATGAAAAACTATAAGAAAGTATATGCCGCATTTATCTTGGCGGGCGGCTTGATATTACACGGATGCAACGGTATCTTTGATGACCTGGCAATTAATCCGAACCAGCCGAGTATGGGAGCTTATTTCACCAGTCCGTCCGCTGTAAATGACGCAGTGATGACCATGTACGGATATATGTCTACGCAACGCTGCCTAGGAGCTTCCGGCTCTAAGACAACGATAATCCGCTCTGACGAGGCATCGTCCAATTCGGATTATGGCAAACCGGGCATGTTTGGTGCCGACTTGAATGCCAGTTATTACACTATTGAGCAACCTTATACATTGATGTACACCACTGCTTCCCAAGCATCCTACATCATTGAAACCGCCCCGTCTGTCGATTTCAGCGGCAATGAGGAACTGCGGAACGCATACATGGGTGAAGCCTATTTCTGGAGGGCATTTGCGCATTATTACCTATTGATTAATTTCCGGAATATATCTCCCATCAGACAGATGCCACGCAATGGAGATGACTATGTCCGTCCTTTGGAAAAACCTGCTGCCGTATGGGATTTTATTCAAGAAGACCTGGCACACGCGAAAGAATTGTTGCCCGTGAAGGGATATTGGGACAGCAAGAATGCCGGTCGTGTGACAAAAGCTTCCGCAGCCGCCTTATTGGGAAAAGCTTACCTATACCGTAGTGGAATCGAGCAATATTATGGTGAAGACAAGACTACATTTTACAGTGAAGCTGCCAAAGAATTTGGTGATGTTATAGACGGAAAGTACGGAACTTATGACCTGACTAAAAATTATGCCGATAATTTTGATGTCGCTCATGAAAATAACGAAGAATCAATTCTTGAATTTCAATTCCTAGGCGATGTCGATAATGCAGGATTCAATCCGGGGCTTGCCACTTCCGGTTTGGCGTTCGATTCACGTGGACTGATGTTGCCGGGAGCGGGAGTAGGTTATGAAGGCGTAGTACATAACTGGCTTTATAACGCATTTGTGAATTCGGTAGACAAGGACGGCTATACGGATATCCGAATGTTCTCCACAATGATATTCAATGATTTGGATGCGAGCATTCATTTGAGAAATGATGCAGGCGGCAATCCGGTACGTCTGGAAGGTCCCGGCGGTTATAAATGGGAAGAACTTTATCCTGCAAAGAATGGAAAAGAAGGATTTGCTACCGTGTCCAATCCTTTGGCACATTCATTCAAAGCAGGTATAAGAAAAGGGATTGATTGTTCCATGCCTACACAAACGGAAGCAGACGGGACTCCTAAACTGGTCGGTGTAGGTGCAGGCGTTAAGGAGTATGTATATAATCAGCCCCGTGCCCATGGAGTGAATTGGCGCTATATCCGCTATGCCGATGTGTTGATGATGTATGCGGAAGCTATCGTTAGCGGTGGCACGCAAGCATCAAACATGACTCCCTTGCAGGCGGTAAATAAAGTACGCGGACGTGTCAACATGAGCGAACTCCCTTCGGTAACCATGACTGATATTCAGAATGAAAGAATCCTGGAATTTGCTTTGGAAGGGCATCGTTTCTATGATTTGCTCCGTTGGGGCAAGCTAGCCAGCCGTTTTACAGAGTTGCAGGAATCCGATCCTAACTTCAAGAAGTTCATATCGGCAGATGACTTTAAAGGATTCGTCACCAATAAGCACGAATGGTTGCCGATTCCTATCAATGAAGTGAATTCTAACCCTTATATCACAGAAAATAATCCGGGATATTAACTAAGAAAGAATTAGCATGATAAATTTGAAAAATATTGCGGTACTACTGTTCAGTTTGGTAGTACCGGGGCTCGCTATTGCCCAAACAGAAGTACTTTACAATGGCATACACCTGCCTGAACAATGGCCACCCCGCTATGCGGAACCACAAAAAGCACAAGATATGCCGATACCCTATCTTGAACAAAAGCCGGGAGTAATTCCTGTAAATGTAGGACGGCAACTATTTGTTGATTCTTTTCTGATTGCAGAAACTAATTTGAATAGAGTGATTCATACTCCCCGGTTCTACGAAAGGAATCCGGTACTCGGACCTGATAAGGAATGGGAAAAGACAACCGAAGGCGGACTCTACGCTGCACCCTTCAGTGATGGGATCTGGTATGACGAAAAAGACGGGAAGTTCAAAATGTGGTACTTGGCAGGTGCAGGTGTTCTTCACAAAGGAGACAATCAGACCTTTTATACCGGATATGCCGAATCGGAAGACGGCAAGTACTGGACAAAACCTGTACTGGATATTTGGAACCAAACCAATATTGTAGATACCTGCAATCGTGACGCAGCTACTATTTGGCTGGACAAACAGGAGAAAGACCCGTCCAAACGGTACAAGATGTTCAATGTCGAACGCCGCCCCACCGACCGCAGATGGCAATTTATTTTGAAATACTCATCGGACGGGATTCATTGGGGAGAGGGAGTCGCCCAGTCCGGTGATTTATACGACCGTTCATCCGCATTCTACAATCCGTTCCGTGATGTGTGGGCATTGAGTATGCGTTACGGGACAACAGTTTCTTCCCGCTCACGCAGTTATTTGGAAAATAAAGACCCGGAAATGGCAGTAAGTTTCGCACATCGTATCCGAAAAGGAGTACCTGATAAGAATATGGTCTACTGGTTTACTCCGAGCGATAAAGAGCCGCGTCATCCGGAGTTTCCGGAAGTAGAACCGGGTATTTACAATTTTGATGCCATTGCTTATGAAAGCATTATGTTAGGATTGTACAGTGTATGGCAGGGACCGGAAAATGGAGTTTGTGCCAAACTAGGTATTCAGAAAAAGAATGAAATCTTTCTAGGGTATAGCCGTGACGGCTTCCATTTCTATCGTCCTTCTTTCAAGCCTTTCATGGCAGTGAATGAGACGGAAGGAGCATGGAACTGGGGAAATATGCAGTCTATCAATGGAGTGCCTTTGATAGTAGGAGATTCACTTTATTTCTATTCTAGCGGACGCCAAAGGAACAAGATTATGTGGGATAGCTATACATCTACCGGACTGGCTACTTTGCGCAGAGATGGTTTTGTCTCCATGCATGGAGATAAGGACGGCTATCTGCTGACAGAGAAGGTTCGTTTTGACGGCAAACATCTTTTTATCAATGCAGATGTAAAAGGTAGCTTGGCTGTAGAAATTCTGGATGAAAATGGAAAGCCATTAGAAGGATTCACACGGAAAGACTGTGTACCGATGAAGAAAACAGATAAAACAAAATTGTTGGTTACATGGAAGAAACACCAGAATATAGCATCACTTATCGGGAAGGCTGTCCGTTTGAAGTTCTACCTGGATAACGCTGATATATATGCATTTTGGATTTCTCCGTGGCAAACGGGCGAAAGCCGTGGATATACAAGCGGCGGCGGACCGGGACTGTCAACCTGTGGCATAGATGTTCCTGCAAACAAATAAAAGATAAATGACTATGAAACGTTTATTTTATACATTACTATTTTTCCTGCCTTGTATGCTGATAGCTTGCGGTGGCAGTGATGATACTCCGGATGGAGATAATAATCCCCCGGTAGTGGCTCCCCCTTGCGAAGAGCCGGTAGATTCACGGCTATTGTACAATGGTATTCGTCTGCCCGAACAGTGGCCGCCGGTACGTTCATCTTCGTCTGAACTGGAAAAAGGAATGTCACCTTTTTATCTGTCGGATAAACCTTCTGTTATTAATATCTCGGTAGGACGCCAGTTATTTGTAGACAATTTCCTGATAGAATCCACTAATCTGAAACGTACGTTCTATTATCCTGAATATTATTCAGGCAATCCGATACTGACACCAGAACAGGATTGGGAGAAAACTGGAACAAAAGGTGCGGCATTCGCCGCTCCTTTCAGCGACGGGGTATGGTATGACGAAAAGGAAGGAAAATACAAAATGTGGTACATGGCAGGTGGTGGCTCCTATGCAACTAGCGGAGCAGGAGTGACTTGTTATGCGGAATCAACGGACGGTATTCACTGGACAAAACCCACTCTTTCCGTTGTAGCCGGAACAAATATCGTTGACTATAACTCAGAACGTGACGCGTCTGTTATTTGGCTGGATAAACAGGAAAGTAATGCTTCGAAAAGATACAAGATGTTTTTAGTTGCCCGTGAATCCGGGAAATGGAGATACCATTACAAGACTTCCCCGGACGGCAAAGTCTGGCGTGCCGCAGTTCAATCGGAACCGATTGCCGACCGTTCAACAGTATATAAAAATCCTTTCAGAAACGTTTGGGTATATAGTATGCGGCATAATGTTCGGGTGGATGCGAATAAGCTGGTACGTGCGAGGGATTATAATGAAAACACCGATCCGGAAGCCGGAACAAAGAAAGCGGAAGCATTATTGAGTGCATTCTGGTTTGGTCCGTGGGCTAATGAGCAACACCATACAGACTATCCGAATATAGCGCCTGCGATATATAATCAGGATGCCACGCCTTATGAAAGCATTATGCTGGGATTCTTCTCCGTTTGGCAAGGGCCGGAAAATGATGTTTGTGCTTCGGACAACGTAATCAAGAGAAATCAAGTTATGGTAGGATATAGCCGTGACGGTTACAGTTGGTTCCGTGAGGATATGAATCCTTTCCATGCCGTAAATACGACCACCTCGGACGCATGGAATCAAGGTAACCTGCAATCCGTAGCCGGAGCACCGTTAATAGTAGGTGACAAACTCTATTTCTATCTGAGCGGTCGTCGTTTGAGAGGCACTCAAGAGATTACCACTACCGGGCTTGCCATGCTTCGTCGCGATGGATTTGCATCTATGAAAGGAACAGGAGAGTTGCAAACTTCCTTACTGAAATTTGACGGTTCGTACTTCTTTGTCAATGCCAATGTCACGGGAGAAATGAAAGTGGAACTTTTAGATCCCAATAATAAAGTAATCGAAGGATTCTCAAAAGATGAGTGCAAAGCCTTTAAAGGGGATAATGTAAAAGCGAAGATAGAATGGACAGGCAACGCTTCATTAGCCTCTTTGAAGAACAAACAACTGAAAGTGAAATTCTATATTGATAACGGTGAAATATTTGCTTTTTGGATTTCTCCTTCTGCGAATGGAGAGAGTATGGGATACATCGCTGGCGGAGGTCCCGGGTTGAATATTTCCGGAATAGATAAAACCAATTAAAAAATGAATACTATGAACAGATTAGCTTATTTATTATCATTGATTTGTATTCTTGCATTTTCTTCTTGCGAAGAGGATAAAGTATATTATCACACTGCGGCAAAGGCAGACTTCACCATTGGTGAGAATATGTATGAACTGGGACAGACTGCTGTTTTTAAAGATGCTTCCATACCCGATGAAGGAAGCCGGATAGTAGCATGGTTATGGGAGTTTGGCGATGCAAAAAAATCCGTCTCGACGGAACAGAATCCAACTTTCGTTTATCCGTCGGACGGTACATTTACCATTAAACTGACGGTGACTGATGATAACGGCTTGAGCGCCACAGCTAAGAAGGACCTTACCATCTTAGACCCGGCTAAAGCAATCAATGTAATGTGGCAGAAAGAAATGGGCGGACCTATTGAAAGTACAGTCTCACCCGCATTGTCGGCTGACGGTAAAACGGTTTATATGATTACCGACCAGACTTCCACAGGAGCATTTGACGTGAAACTTTATGCTTATGATACAGAAAACGGAACACAGAAATGGGCATTTGACGTAACTGCCAATATGAATGAACTGAATCCGGGCGGAGGGGCAAGTATGGTATATGCAAGTCCGGCAGTAGGACCGAATGGAGATGTGTATATTGTGGTTCGTGATTTGAAGCCAGCTACTGCTGAACACCCCCGTGCTTTGTTTTTATTTGCTGTAGGAAGTAATGGTAGCAGAAAATGGGCATACAAAGCTGCCGATTCTAATTTGTATGCTGTCACTCCGGCTATTGATGCATCCGGTAATATTTACTTCGGACATAGAGGAAAGAAAATAATCGTATTAAGTCCTGCCGGTGATATAGTCAAAGAAATAGCTTTAGATGTAGAAGTGTTGTCCGGTATGTCTCTGTCCAAAGACGGAACTGTCTATTTCGGCTCTTCCAAGAATACGGGATATTTCGGTTATGATTTTGCTACCGGTACTCAAAAGTTTGTCTATCAGAAAGATTTGGGTGGTACAGCATTGAAAGGAAATTCTTATACGATAGGAGCGGATGGAACCATTTATACCATAGCCGAACTGACATCAGGTGGCGCTATCATAGCTCTGAATCCTGACGGAACGGAAAAATGGGTGTACAAGACTCCGGGAGCCATTGTCAACGGTGGTGTTGTGATTGGTACGGATGGAACGCTTTATGCCAACGGTGGAAATGCTGTTGCCGGTGAAGCTTCGGCAGGTGTTTTCGCTTTGAATTCGGACGGTTCTTTAAAATGGCATTATGCTACAACGGAGGACGTTAACAACTGCGTACCAATCATCGATAACAGAGGATATATCCATATCATCTCGAACAAAGCCGTCTATTATATAGTGAAACAAGACGGTAGTTTACTTGCATCCGCAGAGTTAGGCGTTAAATGTACTTCCAGTCCGGTAATGGATTCAAGAGGATATTTATATGTCGGCATTGAAGCTGTTGCAGGTGCATCTGATATGGTATGTATCTCATCTGGAGCTACTTCCTATGCGAACTCTGGATGGCCGATGAAAGGCCAGAATCCGCAACGGACAGGTTTGCAAAAGTAAGTAGTTTAAAATGTCGACGATTATGAAGAAATATTCTTTATTGGCAGTTTTCTTATTATTAATGTGCAATGTTTCGGTATGCGGGCAAACAGGACGTATCCTTTTTGTGGATACAACATTCATTGAGAAAACAAATCTGCAACGAATACATCATTCGCCCATCTATTATTCTGGCAATCCTGTTTTGAAAGCTGATAAAAAATGGGAATTGAATATAAATGGCGACCCTTATGCCGCTCCATTCAGCGGTGGCGTATGGTATGATGAAGAAGAACATAAATTCAAGATGTGGTATTCTGCCGGTGGCGGAAAGTTATTAGGACTCGTCACTTGCTATGCAGAGTCGTCCGACGGGAAAGTCTGGATAAAACCGGAGCTGGACGTTGTTCCGGGAACCAATATCGTAGATACATTAGAGCATGATTGCGTTTCCGTGTTGCTTGATAAATTTGAGAAAGACCGGACGAAGCGTTATAAAATGTTTGTTGTAGAATTTAATAATCGCTTCACAGTCAGCATGAAACTCAAATATTCTTCTGACGGAATCCATTGGAGTGAGCCGAAAGCTCTTTCGGGAGAATTGTACGACCGTTGTGCGGCTTATTACGACCCGTTTCGCAAGAAATATGTCCTGTCATTGAAAACCATAAATGGAGTGTATAGGCGTTCACGCAATTATTTGGAACATGAAGATCCGGAAATGCTGGTTAGCCTGGCACATAGGATATATGACAACAAGAGTGATAAGTTTATCCGTTATTGGTTTAATGCCGATGCCGATGACCCGCGTCATCCTCAATTTCCCGAACTGCGTCCACAGATATACAATCATGAAGCAATGCCGTATGAGGGCTGTATATTAGGCTACTTCACCGTTTGGCAGGGACCGGAGAACAATGTTTGTGACAGTCTGAACATTCAAAAAAGGAATGAAGTCCTGATAGGTTGGAGCAAAGACGGTTTTCATTGGAACCGGGAAAACAAGAAACCATTTCTTCCTGTCAGTGAGGACTTTCATGCATGGAATGCAGGCAATGTACAGTCTACTGCGGGTAGCCCTCTGATAGTCGGAGACTCTCTTTATTTTTATGTCAGTGGACGCTATAACAGCAAGCCGAAACATGATTCCAATTTTGCCACAGGACTTGCGATGCTTCGTCGTGATGGTTTTGTTTCGATGCGGGCAGGAAGAAAAGAAGGATATATAGAAATAAAAACTCAGATTCCGGCAAATGGAAACTATTTGTTTGTAAATGCAGATGTGAAGGGAACTTTAGCGGTAGAAGTGTTGGATGATAACGGTCAGCCAATGGAAGGATTTACAAAGAAAGACTGCATATCAATGAAAAAATCGGATAAAACGAAACAGATGATTTCATGGAAAAAACATCCGGACCTAACATCACTAATTGGAAAAACAGTCCGGTTGAGGTTTTATCTGAAACAAGCGGATATCTATACATTTTGGATTTCGGCATGGCAAACGGGCGAAAGTGGTGGATATACCGGCGGTGGAGGACCGGGACTATCAGACAAGGGGATAGATACCCCCATAGATAAATTGAAAAATAACTAAATATATTAAACTTAAAAAAATAAACTGTATTATGGAAAAGATTATAGGATTAATCAATGCTCCTTTTACTCCGTTTTATGAAAATGGAGAAGTAAATTATGAACCAATCGAAGCCTATGCGAAGCTACTTGTAAAAAATGGCTTGAAAGGTGTTTTCATCAACGGTTCTTCTGGAGAAGGGTATATGTTGACTGATGAAGAACGAATGAAGTTGGCAGAACGTTGGATGGAAGTTGCACCGGATGGCTTTAAGGTAATTGTACACGTGGGGAGTTGCTGCGTAAAGTCAAGCCGGATGCTGGCGGAACATGCTCAGAAAATCGGAGCTTGGGGAATTGGTGCAATGGCACCTCCTTTCCCGAAAATAGGACGAATAGAAGAATTGGTAAAGTACTGCGAAGAGATTGCTGCCGGAGCACCGAAGCTGCCCTTCTATTATTATCACATTCCTGCATTCAATGGAGCATTCTTATCGATGCTTGCTTTCCTGAAAGCTGTTGAAAACCGTATTCCCAATTTTGCGGGAATCAAATATACCTTCGAAAGCCTGTATGAATACAATCAATGTCGTTTGTATAAAGACGGCAAGTTCGATATGCTTCATGGGCAGGATGAAACCATTCTTCCATGCCTCGCAATGGGAGGGGCACAAGGCGGAATCGGCGGAACGACCAACTATAACGGCATAAACTTGGTAGGTATCATTGATGCCTGGAAAGCCGATGAATTGGAGAAAGCCCGTGAATTGCAAAACTTCTCTCAGGAAGTGATTAACGTAATCTGCCATTTCCGTGGGAATATTGTTGGTGGCAAACGTATCATGAAGCTTATCGGGCTGGATTTGGGTGGCAACCGTACTCCTTTCCAAAACATGACCGATGACGAAGAAAAACAGATGAAAGCGGAACTGGAAGAAATCCGGTTCTTCGAACGTTGCAATAAATTCTAACAGGAGGACGTATGAAGAATATTACTGACTATATACAACAATGGGCTAATACCTATAAGGATGATATGCAGAATAATATCATGCCCTTTTGGATAAAGTATGGACTGGATAGAGTGAATGGTGGTATATATACTTGTGTAGATCGCGACGGTGCATTAATGGATAGTACAAAATCCGTTTGGTTTCAGGGGCGTTTTGCATTTACTTGTTCCTATGCCTATAATCATATAGAAAAGAACCCGGCATGGCTGCAAGCCGCAAAAAGCACACTAGACTTTATAGAGAAGTATTGCTTTGATTCGGATGGGCGTATGTACTTTGAAGTGACAGCGGACGGTCGCCCTTTACGTAAGCGCCGTTACATTTTCTCCGAGTCATTTGCAGCCATAGCGATGTCCGAATATTCGATAGCGTCGGGGGATAAGACGTATGCGGTGAAGGCACTCGAACTGTTCAAACGTATGCAATATTTCCTGCAAACTCCCGGGCTGCTTGCTCCCAAATATACAGATACGCTCACCATGAAAGGACATTCCATCACCATGATATTGATAAATGTAGCTTCCCGAATCAGGGAAGCTATTCAAGACGAATGTCTGACACGGCAGATTGACGAGTCCATTAGCTGTCTGGAAAAAGATTTCCTACATCCGGAGTTCAAAGCATTATTGGAAACCGTAGGACCGAACGGAGAATTTATAGACTCCAATATGGGACGTACCATCAATCCGGGGCATTGTATCGAAACAGCTTGGTTTTTACTGGAAGAATCCAAGCTCCGGGGAAGGGATCAAAACATAAAAGAACTGGGGCTGAAAATTTTAGACTGGTCATGGGAGTGGGGCTGGGACAAAGAATTCGGCGGTATTATCAATTTCAAAGATTGCAGGAATCTTCCTTCGCAGGACTATGCGCAGGATATGAAATTCTGGTGGCCGCAAACAGAAGCAGTTATCGCTACCCTGTACGCCTATCTGATGACGAAAGAAGAGAAATACCTGAAGATGCATCAACAAATCAGCGAGTGGACATATACACATTTCCCGGACAAAGAATACGGAGAGTGGTATGGCTATCTGCATCGGGATGGAACGGTCGCCCAGCCGGCAAAAGGAAATTTGTTTAAAGGACCTTTTCATATCCCTCGCATGATGACAAAAGGATATATGCTTTGTGAGGAAATAATGTCTGAAATAAAAAAAGAAATAAGATGATTGTATCCAATTTACAAAATAGCCAACGGGTGGAGAAACTTCACCCGTTGTTCAAACAGCTTTTCGATTATGTGAAGTCGCACGATCTGTTGCACGAGGAACTGGGAACTATCAGACTGGATGGTGATAATCTGATTGTCAATAATATCTATCCTGAATGTATTCCTGAAGGAAAGCGTTTATTAGAACTGCATCACGATTATATTGATGTGCACATATTGCTTGAAGGCAAAGAAACCATTGGTTGGAAAGCCTTGGAAGAATTAAAAGTGGAAAGGCAAGCTTATGATAAAAAGAGTGATTGTGCCCTATATGGTGACGTTCCTACTACTTTCATCAATCTCTTGCCCGGACAATTCGTCATTGTATATCCGGAGGACCCCCATGCTCCGGCTATCGGTAAAGGCTGGATACGCAAACTGATAGCTAAAGTAAAAGTCTAAGTAAACAGTCTCAAAAATCTTTTAAATACAACTACCATGAAAAATAAAAATATTTATCCATGGGTAGTGGTTGCGTTGCTTTGGGTAGTAGCGTTGCTCAACTACATGGATAGACAAATGCTTTCTACAATGCAGGAAGCAATGAAAATAGATATTGTAGAGCTGACGAAGGCAGAAGCTTTCGGTGCATTAATGGCAGTCTTTCTTTGGATTTACGGCTTTATGAGCCCGGTTGCCGGAATTATTGCAGACAGGCTTAGTCGTAAATGGTTAATCGTCGGAAGCTTGTTTGTTTGGTCGGCTGTAACATTCCTGATGGGATATGCCACGACGTTTGAGCAATTATATGGTTTGCGTGCAGTGATGGGGATTAGTGAAGCATTGTATATTCCTTCCGCTCTGTCCTTGATAGCGGATTGGCATCAGGACAAATCACGCTCATTGGCAATTGGAGTTCACATGACCGGACTGTATGTCGGTCAGGCAATCGGTGGGTTTGGAGCTACGGCAGCCGCTGCATTTTCCTGGCAGAGCACTTTTCACTGGTTTGGCATTGTAGGTATTGCTTATTCTGTGGTTCTTATCTTTTTCCTGCATGAGAATCCTGTCCGAATGAAAATAGAAAAGGTTGTTGCTAATGGCATTAGCAAGGGGAATTCAATTGGAAAAGGGCTGTTACTGTTATTTTCAAATGTTTCTTTTTGGGTGATATTATTTTATTTTGCGGCTCCAAGTTTACCGGGGTGGGCTACAAAGAACTGGTTGCCGACGCTATTTGCGGAGAACCTGGATATTCCAATGTCACAGGCAGGGCCAATATCTACGATTACCATTGCTCTATCTTCATTTGTCGGAGTAATATTGGGAGGATTCTTGTCGGATAGATGGGTGCTGAAGAATATCCGCGGGCGTGTTTACACAGGGGCAATCGGACTGGGGATGACCATTCCCGCACTGTTATTGCTAGGTTTCGGACACGGTTTCATTAGCGTAATAGGTGCAGGATTGTTATTCGGCATCGGCTTTGGTATTTTCGATGCCAACAATATGCCTATTCTATGCCAGTTCGTTTCT
>OGXA01000430.1_pt1 | contig 37759 bp, 50 predicted proteins | sample 1576171 | NCBI WGS metagenome assembly OGXA01 (sample SAMEA3541587, study PRJEB24748) | human gut metagenome | biome: human gut; feature: human-associated habitat; material: faeces | place: China | collected 2012 | reverse complement strand
GGAAGAATGATGGGATTTGATTTTCTGCTTGTGCAGCCACAGGCATTTATTGAAAGTAGAAGCCGCGTCTGAGACGTTACACTTGGCAAGCAATGCCTGCGTATGCAATTAAAGTGAAAACAGTAATTGTGATTGACAATGTTTTGGATACCATCTCTGCGCTCCAAGGAAATCTCACTGGTACAGTATCAACAGTAGAAACAGGTGTCTATACTTTTGAAAATGAAGCATTAGAGGAACTTGTCATGAGTTCTTCAAGTGCGCCATTGTTGCCGGGATGCTATCCCGTTTTATCAGATACAAAAACTACCGCCAGTCAAATCGTCGATATCTGTGACGAAGAGTACTACTTTATCAACTCCCACGAAATCAAGTTCCTTATCAGAAAGAGCTGATAATGAGTAGTTTTACTTATTCTGCCGTTTAACGATTACTCTCGGCAGTTCAACGAATACTCGGCTTTTTAACGATTACAACGGCACAGGAAGCCGCAATCCCCATAAAACGCACAAAACCCCGCCGCAGAATTGTTCTGCAGCGGGGTTCACTTATGCGCTGAAACAGCCGAAAAGCCTTATTTCAAGCGGTTTTCGGGCATAGAAAAAGTCCACCGTAATTCTATCAAAATTACGGTGGACTTATGTTGAGGGCGCTCGGTTTTTGACCGGAGTGTAATGACAGAATTACAGAAAACGCAGCTTCAACGCATAAATCATGGAACCGATACCCAAGCCTGCCGTATAGCAGCTGTTGGTTTTTCTGAATGCAGGAGTGTAATAAATATTATTGTCAGCATCGAAGCAGAATTTTTCGGCGGTTAGTACGTTTGTTTCATGCTCCAAAAGACTACCTCCGAGGAAACGACGCATAAAGTCGATTCCTGCACACATGGTAGCAATAGGCTTTTTCCTGCTGCTAAAGTGCGCGATGCATGCTTCTATTGTGCTAGAAGCCCTATAATTGTTCAGAAGACCAATTCCACCGGGTATGATTAGTGCATCGTATTCCTCAAAATCAATTCCACAAATACTTTTCATGCGTCCTCTGCCAATGCGTGCGGACTCTAAAAGAACATTTCTGTTATCTGCAAGTTGCTCTGTCAGGTGGTTGACTGACGGGACGGAGATATCCTCGGCAACGGGCGTGTAATCACATCCATATCTGTCAAGCGCAGCATATGTCAGAATAACTTCTTCAATGCAGGAACCATCGCCGAGACCGCAGCCGGCTAATAAAACCAAGCACTTCATACACCGCTGTCCTCCCGTAAATTCATATCTGTTTTATCAATTTCAAGTATAACCTACCAAAACAAAAAAGTCCACCGTAATTCTATCAAAATTACGGTGGACTTATGTCTATGGGCTACGAAAAAGATATTTTCGGCAGTTTTGCGTATGACTTCGAACTCTCGCAAAAACTTATATTCGGTTAATCATATATGCGACTTTTATTTTATTATTCGGGAATAAGAACATCCCCGCCGGAGATTACCACGTCAGATGCGGAAATGGCACTGTCAATGGTATTCGATTCGTCAATTTCGCCTTCGTATGTTATCTGAACATTTTCTCCCACTCGGATAGCTCCGCTTTCTGCATAACGGGAGATGCGCAGATCATTCAGAAGGATTTTGTACGTGATTCCGTCATCGGGATTGGCGCAGAGAATGGAATCGTCTAACAGAATATACTCATCGGTTATCTCCGTAATCTTACCGACAATGGTATTCTGATACGGCTCATACTCTGCTTCGGTGGAATTCTCTTTTGCATATTTGATAATCTTACTGGCTGCATCTTCTCCGATATTGAAGAGGTATTGGTAATTAAAAGCGTTTGTCCACAGATAGCCATCTACAGTAACATACATGGCAACTTTATATACGCCGAGAGTTTCAGATGTGATCGTAAAACTGTAATACTCTCTATCATGTGCAACCCATTTCTCATCCTCAACAAATGGTGCATTTTCGCATCCGGCAAGAACTTCCCATACATAGTCATCATTGCTCAGTGTATAGTGTTTTTTGTTCGGACTGTCGCCGTTTACAGAGAACCGCTTCAATTCAATTGCTTTTGGGAGGTCTACCAGCTTGAAGAGCTCACCGAGCGTGTGCGGAGGTTCATAATTATCCCTCTTGAAGGTATAACAACTACCTTCCATCCTCACGGCGACAAGCTGGCTCTTATCGGCATATTTTAACTGATACACTTCAAATTTTTCAGTGTATCTATCTCCTTCAATTTCGTCAATGCCCAATACGGTATATGTTCCAATCAAATCGCCAAGGAGTTCTTCAGACACAAGGCGACCGTGACTTCGGTATACAATACCGTCAATTGTTACTTCAGTGTATTTCTCAAAAACGGTTTGATATTCCCATGGCCATACAATTCCTGATTCGTCTGCCATAATGTTAATGTCTTTATACCTATCGTTTGTGCCTCCTGGTGTAGGTTCGCCGCCTAAAAGCGATGGAAGAACAAGCGCGCCTACAACAATGATCACGGCAAAGCAGGCTGCTATTGAACCCAATTTGAGCAAATGATTTTGTTTTTTCTTGCATTCTGCTGCCGCCTCGACAAGATCTTCATCGAGGTTACCGATGGCATTAGAAAATCTCGGTATTTTCATATTTCAACGCCCTCCTTAATGAGATAGTCCCTTAGTTTGTTTCGGGTGTAGAACAACATATTTTTGACCTTACTTTTGGTAAACCCAAAGCGCTCTGCAATTTCTCCGATAGAATCGAAGTAGAAATATTTCCGGATAAAGACATTTCGCACGTCCTCCTTTTGTGTGCGCAGGAAGTGGCTGACCAGTTTGCCTACGTCCTCGTCACTCACGTCGGGGGCATACCGATCATCCGGCAGTACCGATTCCAGTTCATCCAGGGACAACATTACATCCGCTGACCGTTTTTCACGCTTCATAAACTCCAACCGCTTCAGAGACAGGTTTCTCGCAATCTTACAGACAAAGGACATAAAATTACTCGGTCTTGTAGGCGGAATTGCATTCCACACTCCCACGTATGTATCGTTGACACATTCTTCCGAATCCTCGTGATTGTTCAGAATGTTATAGGCAATACTGTGGCAGAGCTTGCCGTACTTTGCATCCGTTTCCTTGATTGCCTGCTCATCCCGTTCAAAGTAGAGTTCTATGATTCTCAGATCATCCATGTTGTTCACCTCCCTTGTCAGACCTAAAAGCGCTTTCACCCATTAAGTACGTTTTTTCCGGCGTTGGTCTTATAATTAATAAAAAGTCGTGAATCTTTTTATCAAATAAAAATGATTGTTTTTCTAACTATATCATATTTCCACATTTCTTTCCATTCCTACAGAAAATGTCGTAAAATTATTTCAATGCATTCAATATTAGGAGATGAAAATATGAGAACATACACCCAAGAAGAAAAGCAATCGGTCATTGACCATGTTATATCCGGTGAGCTGTCGACGCATATCCTCGCCGACACCGGCATACCCAAGAGTACATTTTACGGTTGGTTACGAGCTTACCGTGAGGAACAGGAAGCCGATAACCGAAGGACAGTCTGTATCCGCAATTAAAAATTGCGAAAATCTTACTGAACGGTAAGTGAAAATAGCTGCATTCTGTGACTGTCCGCAGACTGTCCACGGACTGTCCATGGACAATCCGCAGGACATAAAGAAAGAACGGACACTCTCAACAAGTGAGAATATCCGTTCTTTTCTGTCGGTATTACTTGAACCATATTGTGACGGAAAAGCCGCCGACAAAGTAAAAAGGTTCGTGTAATACCCCTTTGGTGGAGCGGGTGTCATCAACGATGAACACCCCTCCGTTTCGGTATTTTTGCCCTCAAAAGCTTCTTCAATATCGTCAAGTGGGATATTGTCAATGCTCAATGGCTTCTTGCTGGCGTTGATGATGAGGGTAAAGTGGTCGTCATAGAGATAGATGGAATGAACAAAGATGTTGATGATGGCTCGGCGCTTATTTACATCGCCGGCGGGCATCTCGCAGACATAGTCCAGAAAGGTCAAAATCTGTGCCTCCGTCAGCGTGATCTTCTTGTTTTCCTCAATAGCGAGCTGCGCCTCCAGCTCCGCCTTTTCCGCCATGCGCTTGTTGAGTCGATCCGTCAGCATCTCCACGGCCTGCCCCTGCTCAATGGCCTTCCAGAGATTCTCAATGGCCGTATCCGCCTCTCGGATCGCCTTTTTCAGTGCCTTGGCGGTAAGGTTATCTGGGCTTTTGGCGCACTCCTCCGCCACCTTCTTGGCAATGAAGCGGATTTTCTCCTCGGTCAGCATTTTCAAACACTCGTTGACCACACGGTCCTCGATATAGGACTTGCTGACGATCTTCTTGCCGCACTTTTTCCTGCGGGCGTTTTTGCACATATAGTAGTGATATTGCCTGCCGGTCTTGCTGGTGCCGCCGTAACCCACCATCATTTCCTTGCAGTGTCCGCAGAACAGCTTTGTGGTCAGCAGGTATTCGCCCTCGCCGTGAGTTCGAGCCGGCGCATTTTTGTTTTTGTTCATCATCGATTGCACCCGGTAAAATAGGTCATCATCCAGAATGCGAGGCATCCCGCCGGGCGTTTCCTTTCCTTTGTAAAGATAGATGCTGATATATCGCTTGTTGCTGAGCAGATGACTGAGACTGTTGGGACTAAATTCCTTGCCGAGGGAGGTCTTGACCCTGCGCCGTTTCAGATCCCGGATGATCTCCGCTTTCGTCTCGCCGCTGGCGTAGCGCTCATAAATCTCACGGACAATTCACCGCTGGTCAGCAGGTTGGCATAGCGCACACGGCGATGCTCCTTGAGATAGCGGAGATGCCGCTGTCCCCATACCCCGATTGGCTGATCTTCCTCCGGCTCATCCTCCCCGGCAATCAGGTAATAGTCACCGACCAATTCATATTTCAGCCCAGTGCGTTCATCGGTAATGTACTTTTCCATCATCAGCGCCTCCATCCCCACAACATTGACTTCTGCGGCTTTGCCTTAGCAACTTTGATCAGCATCTCATCTACGGTATCTGTGTACCGCCCCGCTGCGATCAGCTTGTTGCGGAACCGGTTCAGCCCCTTAATGATAAGCCGCCATTCCTGCCGGTTCAGTTCTACATAGTATTTCTGCTTCATGCGCTATTCCTCCTTTGGTTACTGCAACCATTGTAGCAGGAGAATAAGCGGAAATCGAATGTGTCAATATACATTTGGAAAAATCACAACATGTTTGAAAAACAAGTGAATATGTGATACAATATATATAATTAAATTGAAGGTGTATGTATGGCTGAAGATAAGAATAAAGCGAGTTACCCAATGATCCCTGAAAGCAATTGGTGGAGTATGCGAAATCAATTTAGCAAGACTTTACCATCAACAGTAAGCGTTAACTATTTAAAAACGCTGCTCGCACTAGCCACTGATCAAGCAGCTAGAAACATTCTCTCTCTTCTAAAATCATTAGGAATTTTAGACGATGACGGTCATCCGACCGATTTGGCAAACCTTTGGCGGACAGATTCTACATATGGCAAAGCGTGTGAAACAATGCTCAATGCTATATATCCTCCAGAATTGCTAGGGAACCTCTGAATAAATCGGGTTAATTCTGTCCTCATTCGGTGTATTAGCCGCTTTTGGGCTAAGTTAAGGCAATTTCGGTGCAAAATAGCCACCATATCGTCTTCGCGAATCAACGCGGCTGCCTGCGTGATGTCATGTGTATTTGCCGCAGTGACCGTCATGGTATGAACCAGCCCGCTGCCAGCATCCACACCGATGTGGCATTTCATCCCGAATTTCCACTCATTACCCTTTTTCGTCTGGTGCATTTCCGGGTCGCGCTTCTTCTCCGCGTTTTTGGTGGAGCTGGGTGTGTTGATGATCGTTGCATCCACGATGGTTCCGCCCTTCATTATGTGCCCGGTTTGCAGCATTACCCGGTTGATCGCGTCAAAAAACAGCTTGTTCAGGCCGTTTTCTTCCAGAAGATGGCGGAACTTGCACAGGGTCGTTTCATCCGGCACTGCTTCCGTCATGAAGTCAATGCCCGTGAATTTTCGCATTAAGCATCCGGAATTACCGCCTTAGCTAGAAAGGACATTTAACGGAATACAGTGAAGCTGCAGAGGGGAGGAAAGCGGAGCTGCCGTGGCGCTTGACAGACTCCGGCGCATCCGATATAATAAAAATGACGTCGGTTTCTCACGAAAAACGACAAAAAAGCGGCGGTGCTGCCGCCGCGGGAGAAAATCATGATTAAGGCGGTATTTTTTGACATTGACGGAACGCTCGTCCCGTGGAAAAGCGGGCGTATTCCTGCGTCGGTCTTCGAGTCTGTGGCTGCGCTGCGGCGGAAGGGCATCCTTTGCTTTGTTGCAACGGGGCGCTCTCCCTTTGAGATCAGCGCGGGACACCTGATCGACGGACTGGACTTTGACGGCTACCTTTTGAACAACGGAGAGCTGGGTGTGGATGCGGATGGAACGGTGTTCTATCGCTGCCCGGTCGATCCGGACGATTTGGCAAGACTGCTGGACTGGGTGGAGGCGCGCGGCCTTTCCTGCTGGATGGTCAGCGAGAAGCAGTGTGCGATCAACCGTCTCACGCCGGCGGCGGCACAGGCGCTGGAGGACATCCGAACGCAGCCGCCGAAGCTCGGCGACCTGCGCGCATTGTGCCGGGAGCCGGTGTATAAATTTTCCCTGTTCCTGCCGCCGGAGGAGCTGCCGATGGAGCTGCTGCCGCACTGCGCCAAGACGCAGTGGCACGCCTTCGGCCACGATCTGTTTTCCGCTGCGGGCGGGAAGCAGCAGGCCTTCGCGGCGACGCTGGCGCGCTACGGCCTGACGCCGGCACAGTGCATGGCCTTCGGCGATTCGGACAACGACATCGGCTTGCTGACTGCGGCCGGTATCGGCGTTGCGATGGAGGCAGGGACGGAGGGCGCGCGGGCGGCTGCGGATTTTGTCACTCGTGATTGCGAGGCGGACGGCATCCGTTATGCGCTGGAATATTTTTCTGTACTGTAATCAACATTTTGGATCAGGGCATGGTCGTGTTTTCACCAGCGCAGCTTTGCTGCACCGGAGGAAACGGATAGCGAGAGGACCCGCTGGGATCCTCTCGTTCTTTTTACAGAGGCCAATTTAAAATCGTGCACAACAGAAGCTGAAAAACGACTGTGCATTTGAACAAAATGACGAAAAACCACGAAATTAAGCTTGCCAAGGTAGGGAAACTCGTGTTAGTATCGGGCTGTGAGAAGCCCGTCCCGACTCGTAACCTCCGCATCTTGCAGGCGGAAAAGGAGACGAAAACAGATATGTTGAATCCGGTAATGCAGCGCTGTTCCTGTCGTGAGTACGCGGAAACGGCAGTCCCCGAGGAGCTGCTGCGCCAGCTCGCTGCAGCGGGGATGCAGGCACCCTCGGCGAAAAACGAACGTCCGTGGGAGTTTTTGATCGTCTGCTCTGACGAAGGAAAGCAAAAGCTTGCACAGGCCAGTCCCTATGCAAAAATGTGCACGAACGCCTCGGCGGTGATCGTGGTGCTCGCAGACGAGGCGCGCATCTCCGAAAACAGTCCGTGGTGGGTGCAGGACGTCAGCGCCTGCACAGAAAACATCCTCATTCGCGCTACGGAGCTGGGCCTCGGAGCGGTATGGCTGGGCATGTACCCGCGGCAGGATCGCGTGGATGCGATCCGCAAGGCCTTTGCACTGCCGGATCGGTACGTTCCGTTCGCAGCAGTTCCGGTCGGCTATCCGAAAAAGCCCCTGTGCCCGCAGGATCGCTTCGATGAGACGCGTATCCGCTGGGTGCGATGAGGATGCAGGCATGAACGTCTATCTTTCCACGGCGCAGGCGAAAAGCATCGTCCTGCAGCTGATGCAGATCTTTCCGGAGGGCGTGAGCCTCTGCGATGAGGACGGCGTCATCCTTTCCAGCTCGGACACCGGGCGCATCAACCGCACCTCGCCGCTGGCAAAGCAGTGCATTGAGCAGGCCAATTCCGGCAAGCTCTATAACGAGCGTGTGGTAGACGGCAACGTGACGGCGACGCCGCTGTTTTTCAAGGATGTCTGCGTCGGCGCGGTGCTGATGCTCGGCGATAACGAGCAGATTAAGTGCCTGACCTCCATTGCCAAGGCGGTGGGCGAGAGCGTGATCTACCAGCCGTATCTGAAGGACACGAGCCAAGTGAGCGACATCATCAACTTTGAGTTTTTGAGCGAGTGGCTCAACACGCCGGGGGAGTATTCCCTTGACTTTTATCGCCGCGGTCTGCGCAACGGCATCGATGTGTCGCAGGAATACGGTGTGGTCCTGCTCGACGGGATCTGGAACCAGCTCAGCGCGCAGAAGGCCGTTGAAAGCATCCTTCCGCACTCCAACTATTACATCTGTCTGGGCAACAACAGCATTGTGCTCATCATGCGTAAGGGCTATGACCCGAGCATCATCAAGGAGCTCAGCATGCTGTTCAACGATGTGAGCTTTGCCACCGGACGCACAGGGCCAAACCTGAACGAAGCGTTCGTCTCGGCACAGAACACAATGTTCGCCGGAAAACGTCTTTATCCCGAGAGCATGATCTATGACTACCGAGACTTTGAATTTGCTTATGCAATCTCCGGCCTGCGTCAGGTACAGTTCGACACGAAGATCAACGAGCTGTTTGCCCAGCCGATCTATGACGATTTGGTGCAGACCCTCGAGGTGTTCTTCAAGGAGAGCGGCAACCAGGCCGAGGTGATCAATAAGCTCTATATCCACCGCAACACGCTGAAATACCGGCTTGATCGCATTCAGGAGATCACCGGTAAGAATCCACGTGTGTTTGAAGACCTTTTTTATCTCTATACGGCGTATATCCTGCACAAGCTGAAAAAGTGACCTTGAGATTATAGGCGCGAGCCTGTAAAAATAAAAAGGAGGACCCCAAGAATGAAAAAGTTAATCGCATTGCTGCTTGCCGTTTCGGTGCTGTTTTCCCTGGCGCTGACCGGCTGCAAATCGGAGACGCCTGACGACATCGGCGACAACGAGACCGCTGCCTCCGGCAAGGATCCTGACCGTCTGATCAAGATCGGCTTTGTGTTCAGCGCAATCGTCAGCACCGACGCCTGGTCGCAGACGTCTGAAAACGCGCGGCTGTATTTGGAAGAAAACTGTCAGAACGTCGAGACCTACAAGGTCGAAAACATTGCGGGCGGCGCGGACTGTGAGCGCGTGATGAGAGAGTATATCAACGACGGCTGCGAGATCATTGTCGGTACCTCCTTTGACTATGTGGACTACATGCTGTCCCTGGCTGAGGAATATCCCGATGTTACCTTCATCAATGGCTCCGGCTACGAGACGGCGAAGAACATGTCCGTCTATATTGCCAAGCTCGAGCAGGGCCGCTATATGACCGGCCTCCTCGCCGGCAAGATGACGAAGGTCAATAAGATCGGCTACGTTTCCAGTATTCCGTTCCCTGACCCCATCAAGCAGCTCAATGGCTTTGCTGTCGGTGTTGCCGAGGCCAACCCCGATGCGGAGATCGTTACCCTGTGGGCAAACTCCTTCAATGATCCCACCGCTGATGCGGTCTGCGCCAACACCCTGATCGATCAGGGCTGCGACCTGATTTGCATTGACCTGAGCTCCTCCGCAGTTGCGCAGGTCTGTGAATCCCGCGGCGTGATGTTCATCGGCAGCTCTGTCGATATGCGCGAGTTTGCACCGACGCAGCAGCTGACCTCCAACTGCTGGACGTGGGGCCCGTGGATGGCTGAGCAGGTTGAGGCTGTCCGCAACGGAACCTTCGTTGGCAAGTGGTGCGAGCTGGACATCAACGACGGCGCAATCTCGCTGGCTGAGTTTAGCGACAAGGTGCCGCAGGACGTCCGCGACCTCGTGGCCGATGCCGAGAAGCGTCTGCGTGAGGGCTTTGAGGTCTTTGCCGGCCCGCTCTATGACAATACCGGCAAGCTGCGCGTTGCTGAGGGCGAGGTGCTCTCCACCGAGGACGCCAACGCCATGCAGTGGTTCCTCCCGAACGTCATTGACAACTGGGCGGACAAGCCGACCGACTGAGGCTGCGCAGCAGGAAGCAATAACGATAAAAGTCGGGATGAAAATCCCGACTTTTATCAGAAAGGGAGAAGACAATGGCAGAAGCAACTGTGCAAATGCGGGGGATCCGCAAACAGTTTCCGTCCTGCCTCGCCAATGATAATGTGGACTTCACCGCCTACCGCGGCGAAATTCACGCTCTGCTCGGCGAGAACGGTGCGGGAAAGAGTACGCTGATGAGCATCCTGACCGGCGTGCTGCAGCCCGATGCGGGGGAGATCTGTATCAACGGCAAGCCGGTCATGATCCGCACACCGAAGGATGCGCTCCAGCACGGAATCGGCATGATCTATCAGCATTTTAAGCTGGTAAAGCCGTTTTCCGTGGCAGAAAACATCGTTTTGAGCGACGACCATGTCAAGGTCATCAACAAGAAAAAACTGGAGGCGCGGGTAAAGGCGCTTTCCGAGCGCTATTGCATCGAGATTGATCCCGGCGCTGACGTGGCAGCTGTCGATCGGCGAGCAGCAGCGGGTAGAAATCCTGAAGGTGCTGTACCGCAATGCAAACATCCTGATTTTGGACGAGCCGACGGCCGTGCTGACGGCGCAGGAGGTGCAGGAGCTGTTCCTTACGCTCCGTAAAATGACCGACAGCGGCTGTACCGTGATCTTTATTACGCACAAGATGAACGAGGTCATGGACTACGCCGACCGGATTACCGTCCTGCGCGACGGCTGCCTTGTCAGAACGCTGACTAAGGCCGAGACCGACGAAAAGGAGCTGGCCAAGCTGATGGTCGGCCGCGAAATCTCGATGGGACGCCGAAACACGACCGATACGACGACCGACCGCGAGCTGCTGCGCGTGGAGAACCTGACCGTTTTAAATGACAAAAAGCTCGAGGCGGTGAGGAAGCTCAGCTTTAGCCTGTATGCGGGCGAAATTCTGGGCATTGCAGGTGTTTCCGGCAACGGACAGAAGGAGCTGATGGAGGCGCTGTCCGGCCTGCGCGCCGCTGCCGGCGGGACGATCACCTTCAAGGAGAAGAATATCACGAAAACAACGGTGCGCCAGCGCATCTCCGACGGGCTGGCGTTTATCCCCGAGGATCGCTACGGCTTTGCCTTGGTGCGAGAGCTGAGCGTTGCGGAAAACGCGAGCATCAAGTCTTACCGTTTGCCGGAATTCTCCAAGGGCGGCATCGTCGACTATAAAAAGCTGAACAAGCAGGCTGAGGAATTCATCGACAAGTTCGAAATCAAGGTCGGCGGGACGAAGAGCCTCGTGCAAAGCATGTCCGGCGGCAATGCACAGAAGCTGATTCTTGCGCGCGAGACTGCGAGCAAGCCGGACGTGATTCTGGCCAGCTACCCGGTGCGCGGCTTGGACATCAAGGCAACGGAGAGTATCCACAAAATTTTGGTCAACGAAAAGAACCGCGGAGCGGGCGTTTTGCTGGTGTCGGAGGACTTTGACGAGATCTTCCAGCTCTGCGACCGTGTTGCGGTGATGTATGAGGGCAAATTTATGGGCATCGTACCGATCAGCCGGGTCAATCTGGAGACCATCGGCCTGGCCATGTCCGGCGCCGCAAGAATGGACGGTGAGCCGAATGCGTAAACAACGATATCTGACACTGGAAAAGCGGCTGAGTGTCCCGCTTTGGACGAAGCTTGCCGTTCCGCTTGCCTCCATTGTTGCAGGCTTCCTGTTTTCGGCAATCTTCCTGCTGATTTCCGGAGAATCTTCCATCGAGGTCTACTCGGTCATGTTCGAGGGCGCGTTTGGCTCGGCCTACGGCCTGAGCGAGACAGTCGTCAAGATGATCCCGCTGATGATCATCTCCGTCGGTGTCGCCTTTGCGTTTAAAATGCAGATCTGGAACGCGGGCGGCGAGGGCCAGCTGCACATCGGTGCGGCTGCGGCGACCTATGTCGTCCTGCATCTTAACGGGTGCAGCCGGTTTGTAACCGTGCTGTTGGCGTTCCTTGCGGCGTTTATCTGCGCGGGCATTTACGGCCTCATTCCGGCCATTTTGAAGGTAAAATGGAAGGTCAATGAGCTCATCACCTGCCTGATGCTGAACTATGTGGCGACATTCTTTGTGTCATGGCTCATTCAGGGGCCGTGGAAGGACCCGACAGGCTTTGCCTTCCCGCGCACGAGAAAGATCCCGTCTGCGGGCGAGCTGACAACCTTTTTCGGCACGCGCATCCACACCGGCCTGATCATCGGCCTTGTGATTGCGCTGGCTTTGTGGTTTGTCATCTATAAAACGCGTTGGGGCTTTGAAATCAAGCTCATCGGCGCAAAGGAAAAGGTCGCACGTTATGCAGGCATGTCCGTCAACCGGAACATCCTGCTGGTGATGTTCCTCAGTGCCGGTATCGCCGGCGTTGCGGGCATGGTTGAGATTTGCGGCATCACACACCGCCTGCAGGCAAATTTTGCCTCGCAGCTCGGCTCGTCTGGTATGACCATCGCGTATCTGGCGCAGTGCCATCCGCTGGCCGCCGTCGTGGTGTCGTTCCTGTTCGGCGGTCTGCTGGTGGGCGGCAATACCATCCAAAAGCTCGGGCTGCCGGTCTCGACGGTGCAGATGATCCAAGGCTCCATTTTGATTTTTGTCGCAGCTGGCGGCATGTTCACCAAATATCGCATCGTCCGTAAGGAAAGGAGGCTCGGCAATGATTGATATCATCCTTCGTGCCACGCTGACCGCTGCGGTCGCGCAGGGCACGCCGCTGCTCCTGACGGCGCTGGGCGAGATCATGAACCAGCGCGCCGGTGTGCTGAACCTCGGCCTTGACGGCATGATGCTCTTCGGCGCAGTCACGGCGTTTATTTCCCTCATCGCCTCGGGCAGCCTTTTTGTGGCGGTGCTCGTGGGCGGCGTCTGCGCCGCGCTGCTGGCGCTCATCCATGCGTTTCTGTCCGTTACCTGCAGAGTGCATCAGGTCATCTGCGGCCTTGCGCTGAACATCTTTGCTGCGGGCTTCAGCGCCTTTGTCGGCAAGGACTACAACGGCATTGCCGCGCCCAAGGTGCTGGAAAACATCCGCATCCCGCTGCTGGCAGACATTCCATATCTCGGCGAGATCTTCTTCAACCAGAATCTGTTGGTCTATCTTTCGTATGCTCTTGTCATTGTCCTGAGCTTTGTTATGTTCCGCACACAGATCGGCCTGAAGATGCGCGCCTGCGGTGAAAATCCCTCGGCGGCGTACTCGACCGGTGTGAACGTGAACCGGACGCGGTATATTTATGTCATGATCGGCGGCTTTCTGGCCGGCATCGGCGGCTCCTTCCTGATCCTCAGCACGATCCCGACGTGGACGGAGAACATGACCGGCGGCCGCGGCTGGATCTCTCTGGCTATCGTGACCTGCGCCATGTGGAAGCCCTCAGCGGCGATGATCACGGCCTATGTTTTCGGCGGTATGGAGGCGCTGGCCTACCAGCTGCAGGCCATCAGCATCGCAGTCTCTCCGGTGCTGCTGAAAATGCTGCCCTATTTGGCCACGGTGATCGTTTTGGTCATCGTATCCATCGCCAACCGTAAGAAGGGCGCGACCGGCCCGGAAGCCATGACCATTCCGTTCTCTCCAGAGGACAGCTAAAAAAGAGGTGCAGAGCAATGAACAATATGACAGAGACAACGGCCTTCGGTGAAGCGTTTCTGCGTGACTGGTATCGCAAGATCGACGGCAAAGCGCCGTTTTCCGAGCTGGCCAGACTGACCGTGGGCGAGGGGCTTGTGGTCGATTTTCCGAACAACCCGCTGGATATGGCCGGGTTTGAGCGGTGGTATGCCGCCCAGTGCCGCGACTTTTGCGGGGAGCACTGCATTCATAGCATCAAGGTCACTGAGGAGGCGGACGCGATCGTGATCTTCTCGGAGATCACATGGCGCGCGAAGAACAAGGCGGGCGAGGCCATCGAGCTTACCCCGAATGTGACGCTGCGCCTTGACCGGGCGAACAGAGCCGTGTTCTACTATGGCTGTGTTGACCGCCCGACGAAATGAAAGGAGATTCATATGAGAAAGAAAAAATTTGACGGAAGCATCAGCGAGATCATGGTCGCGTATCAGCCCAATCAGGAGCTGGATTTCGGCCCTGTGCGGAAAATGGTAGAGTTTCAGATCAAAAACGGCATCGACGGCCTGTTTATGGGAGGACTTTCGACGCAGACGTACCTGCTGACCATGGAGGAAAAGCGACGTGTCGGCGAGGAACTGTGCAATGCTGCGGCCGGCCGCGTTCCGGTCATGATGAACGTTATGGAGGACTCCATCAAAAACGCCAAGCAGCTTGTGCAGGATTATATGGACATCGGCGTGGACGCGGTTTGCATCTCGCAGCCGTCGGTCTTCCCGTACACCGAGCAGGCGCTGGTGGAATTCTTTGACGAGGTCATCCCGGAGGACTATCCGACGTATATTTATAATGTCCCCCAAACCGGCAATACCATGTCGCCGCGGACGGTTGCACGGATTGCCAACGCCCACCCGAACGTCCTGGGCTACAAGGATAGCACGCAGAACATCTCCGCATTGCAGGATCTTCTGCTGCAGGTGAACTATCCGGACTTCCAGTGTATCGCGGGCAGCGATGCGCTGACGCTGCCGATGCTGGCCGTCGGCGGCGTGGGTGTGATCTCGGCCACGTCCGTGCCCTTCCCGAAGGTCATCCTTGCCATCACCGACGCGTGGTACAACGACGACCCCATTGGCGCAATGCAGGCGCAGAAATTTTCTATGAAGGTGCGTAAGCTCCTGAAGACTGCGTCGGACATGAACGGCTATTTCTATGCCTGCGAGCTTCTGGACATGCCCTTCCATGGGACGAGAATGCCGCACAACATGACGTACGTAACGGACGAACAGAAGGCATTCATCAAAGCAGGGCTTCAGGAAATGAAGCTCATCTGACGGGAGGGAAGACAGATGAACAACCGAGTTGTGGTGCTTGGGAGCTGCAGCGTTTGCCACGTCTTCACCTCGCCGGAGCTGCCTGCCCGCGGTGAGACGCTGATCGGCGACGATTATCACATCGTTGTCGGCGGCAAGGGCTCGGGACAGGCCGTTGTTGCGCAGAAGCTCGGCGGTGACGTGTTCCTGCTGGAGCGGCTGGGTAACGATGCGCACGGCCGCGCGCAAAAGCAGATGTATGCCGACCTCGGCATCCACACGGACTTTGTCTACCTCGATGAGACAACGCCGACCGGCAGTGCGGGTATTTTCCTTGACGAAGCAGGGCAAAACAAAATTGTCGTTGTGCCCGGTGCAAACGGGCAGGTCACCTGCAGCGACGTCGACTGTCTCTACGAAACCATCCGCGGCGCAAAAATTCTCGGCGCGCAGCTGGAGGTACCGCTTGAAACAGTCGACCATGCCATCCGCGTTGCGGCCTCGCTTGGCGTGCGGACGATGCTCGACCCCGCGCCGGCCGCGCCGATCGACGAGACGCTGTATCCCTATATCTCCATCATCAAGCCGAACGAGTGCGAGGCACAGTCGCTGACCGGTCTTCCCGTGACAGACACCGAAACGGCCTATGCTGCGGCGCAGGTGCTGCTGGACAAGGGCGTGCGCGAGGCAGTCATCATCACCCTCGGCGAAAAGGGCACGGTTTTGGTCACCCACAAGGAAAAACGTTATTTCCCCGGCATTCCCATGAAGACGGTTGATACCGGCGGCGCGGGCGACACCTTTGCCGGTGCGCTGCTGGCCTCGCTGGCGCAGGATTGGAGCCTTGAAAAGTCGGTCTGCTATGCACAGTGTGCCTCGGCCATTTGCGTCACACGCACCTCCGACTATGCCGCAACGGAGAAGGAGCCTATCGACGCCCTGTTTAAAAAAACCTATCCTCAGTACACCCTCTGAGCCTCCTCACAGGGGTGGCTGTAAGCAAACGATTGGTGTCAGGCACATTGCCTGACACCAATCGTTTTTTCTGACACCAGTTTTTGACGGGCACGCTTTGATTATATTGCGTTACCGGAGCTGTTGTCGCTGCCGGCCTGCGCGGTGGCCGTTGCGGCGGAAATATTGTTGGAGGTCATGTCACCGGGCCGGAAATCATCACTCGGCTGGAAATTGCCGCTCACTTTGGAATCGCTCTTGGGCTGGCCGCCGTTCTGCGGGGGCTGCATGCCGCCAAAGCTACCGGGCTGGCCGCCCATATTGCCCATGCCACTTATCCCGGCAGAGCCGAAGATGACGTAGGCCTGCGTGGTGCTGAGATTCATGCCCATCCCGGCGCTGCCGCCGGAGATGGTCAGGCTGCCGTTGGAATCAAAGCCGTCGCCCGCTGTGGTGTAGGCGACAATTGTGCCGCCGGAGATATTGATGGCGAAATCATAGTTTGCAAGATCGAAATTTGCTGCGTTCAGGCAATCGTCCGTGCAGACAATGCTGATATCGCCTGAGCGGATGCTCAGCGCCGCGGCCTCGATGCCCTCGCAGGCCTCTGCAATGGCAATCGTCGGACCATCCGTTCCTTCTGCGCCGATGTCCATGATCAGCTCGCAGTGCAGCGCAACGTCTGCGGTAGCGAGGTTCAGCGTGCCGCTTTCGACGGCGAGATACTGCTCGGCATTGATTGCGTCATTGACGGAGGCATTGATGTTCAGCGTCAGCTCGCGGATGGTGAGGGAGGCTTCGCCTTCCTCTGCGGTGGTCGCGCCGGACTTGATGCCGTTTTTGCCGTAGGCGTTGAGTGTTAGCGTCCCGGCGCCGCAGAGGGTGACGGCCGAGCCGTCCTTGCATTTGATGACGGCATTTTCGGCGTTTTCGTTGCCGGAATTCGATTCATCATTGTTCGCGGCGGCGTCGGTCAGGACATTTTCCGTTCCGTCTGCGGCGACGATGACGACTTCGCTCGATTTGTTGCAGGTGATCGGCGCAGTGTCGGCGCTTGTCAGGCTCAGACCGCTCAGGATCAGCCTCACACCGATTGTGCCCTTCTTAATTTTAACTGAGCCGTCCGTACACGAGCCGGAGAGCAGGTAAGTACCAGCGGCATCGATCGTCAGCACCGTACCGTTGCACTCGTAGCCGTCGCTGCTGCCTTCTACGGCGATGCCGCTGTCGGTAAAGGTGAAGGCAGTTTGTGCATCGGTGACGGATGCGGCGGTCTTGGTGACGGCTTCGGTGCCTCCTGCCTGAAGCACTCGATCGAATTTGACTTCAACCTTTCTACGCCGGATGAGGTGTATCAGCTGATCAGCGGCAACGGCTCCGGTCGAGTCGTGCGCTGAAAACATCCCAACGTAATCCGCGTGGCGCACCGAAGCCCGTCTCGGTAGAGAGACGGGCTTCGCTTTGTATGAATAGCGAGAAAAAGCGCCGTCTCGGGTTTCCTCCCAAGACGGCGCTTTTCTGTTGTGGATCAGAGCGAACACTTCACGGCAAAGCCGCCGATGAAGAAATAGGTGTTCGTCCAATACCTGTTTGGTGGAGCGAGACGCACGGCATCCGAACTCCTCCCCGTCTTCAAAACGCTGCATATCATGCAGTGTGATGGTGCTTTTATCTCCGCTGAAGTTGTACGTCAACGTTATGTGGTCGTCGTAAACGAATACCGCGTTCACGAAGGTCTGGATCAGGCGCTTTTGTGCCTCTTTGTCCGACCAGTCAGCATCACGCAGGCTGCGGAGATAAAATGCGATATGGGATTTTTGCAGGTGGAAACCGCGGGCGATTTCCCTGTCGGCAATGGACGCCTTCAAATCGGCTTTCTGCTGCGTCAGCTCGTCCATGCGCTTCTTGGTTTCCTCGGTCAGTATTCCGGCCTCAATGGCCCGAATGAGGTTTGATATGGCGGTATCAGTCTGTGCAAGCTGCCGCTGAAGGTTACGCAGCTCCTCTTGACTGTTGTCCTGTGCAAGGTAATACTCCCATGTGCGGTCAACGATGTAGTCCAGCAGTTCGTCGTCTTGCAGCAGTTCATGGGTGGCGTTGAGCACGGTGTCCTCAATGTCTGCCTGTCGCACGGCCTTTTTGTCGCAGGAGCGGAAGCGCTTCTTGTTGGAGCAGATGTAGTAATTATGCTTTGCGCCGGTTTTACTGGTGCCGCTCTCGCCGAACATCAGAGCGCCGCACTTGCCGCAAAACAGCTTGTCCGTGAGGATGTAGTCGGCGCGCGACCATGTTTTCGCCGGTGCTCGCTTGTTGATCTTCAGCATTTCCTGCACTTTGTTAAACACGTCGTCCTCGATAATCCGGGGCACGCCGTCCTTGATCTCGTGGCCTTGGTATTCGTAAATGCCAATGTACTTCTTGTTCTTCAGGATCGAATGCAAGCTGTTCTTGGTGAAGGGTCCGCCGCGCAACGTCCGCAGGCCCATTTCGTTCAGCTTGTCAACGATTTCTGTAACCGTCTTGCCGTCCGCGTACATGGTGAAGATTATTTTCACTGTGGGCGCGGTATTTTCGTCTATGACGAACTTTTTGTCCGGTCCGGTCTTGTACCCCAGCGGGCGGTTTCCGCCCAACGACTGGCACTTCTCGGCGCTCTCAGCACGGCCACGACGGATGTTCTGCGACAGCTGTAGGCTGTAATACTCCGCGAAGCCTTCCAGCACGCTTTCGAGGATCACGCCCTCCGGGCTGTCAGGGATGGTTTCCGCCACATACTCGACGCGCACGCCGTTCTTGCGGCACTTCATCTTGTTTATGGCGATCTCCTCGCGGTTACGTCCGAAGCGGTCAACCTTCCAGAGAATGATAACACTGAATTGCCTTTTGGCCGTGTCCTTCAGCATCTGCTGGAACTCGGCGCGGTTATCCGTCCGACCGCTCTTTGCTCTGTCAACGTATTCATGCACGATGGTGTAGCCGTGTGCGGCGGCGTAGTCTCTCGCGTTGGAGAGCTGCCCTTCGATGGACTGTTCTCCCTGACTGTGACTTGAGTACCGAGCATATACGACGGCCAGTTCGTTTGCCTCCGGCTGTGCCTTTGGCACCTGCCATTTAATATCTACTGACATATCTGTTACCCGTTACGCCCTTCTGCGCCCAGCAGAAGGGCTTTTTCGTTTGTTATGTACTTGTGAGCAGTTTCTTTGATGTCCGCCTCCATTTGGAGGGCGCGCTTTGAGGGCTTATATGGTCTTGGCGTGTATGTGTATGAGTTTTCCAACCATTCGGAGGATATATCAAGTTCTTTCTGAAACAGCGGCATATACGGTTTGTAGTGCTCGTCTCTCATGTACTTTTGAAGATACGCTTGCGATTCAGCCGGGCTTATGCGCCGATAGATTTTACCGACCAAAAGTGGGAAAGCCGGAGCGCAATTTTTGTCCGTACTTTGGGCTTTGAGCGCATATCTCAGGGCTGAATCCCACAGTCCTTCTTGTTCATAAAGCTCGGCCAATTTATAGCTAAAAAATGGGTCGTTGGCGTCAAACATAACACGCTGCGCCTCGGCAACTATTTGAGATGATGCCGTGCCTAAATATTTCTCAAAGTATACAATGGCCTGCTGGCGCCCGATAGCTCCTTTAGTTTGGTATGCGAATCCAACGGCGAGTGCATCCAAAGGGCTTTTTGATTCGCTGTACTTCTGTACGACAATTTCGTTCAATATGGCTCTCGCCTTGTATTTGACTACGGAGGATTCGCTTGCAAGACCCAATGCGCGTTGTTCGGGGGTGTATTTGCCGCTACCAGCTACACGCAAAACTTCTACGATTGTCTGGTTTTCGCCAGCAGACAGGCGGGTAAAGTCGTATGCCCCATTGCGCACAATGCAGTCATCGGAATTCTGATAGTATTCCGCAGGATGTATTGGCTCAAAACAGCTTGAATCTTTTTTGAAAATCGACATAGAGGATTTTCCCCTTGCGCCGTATCAGGCATTCTTTGCTTGAATTTCAGTCCGGTACTTATCAGCGGAAAGCAGCCCGTCGAGGTATGCTTCCGCTTTTGCTTTATCGACGTCATCAAGCATTCTGAATTTAGTTACGAAGTCAGGGACGGCTCCAATATAGTCACGCGGCGCATCTTCCACAACGGGAGCACTGTTCACATGGTCAATCGGATTATCTGTACGCCCCAGCAAGTAGTCGGCGGACACGCCCAAAGCGTCTGCAATGGCTGCAACGGTTTCGCCTTTGGGGAATGTGTTTTTCGTATTCCACGAAGAAATTGTGGAGCGTGAAATGCCGAAAAGATCGGCGGCTTTTTGAGAGCACGGTTCAATTCCGTGTTCGGTGCAAGTGGCTGCATATCGCTCAAAGAAACTCATTAGATCACCTTAGTCCGAAAAATTTAACCGCAGGCCAAAATTTTCACCTAAGCATATTGACAAGCTCAATTTTTCGTACTATAATGTAGCTGTCAGTTGAAAATATTAGACCGAGCGGGCCTTAACAAGGCCAAACGCAGTCCGAAATAAAATCGAGCCGCGCGGCTGTCAAGAATGGTAGCACATCTATGATAGCACAAAAGTCGAAAAGTTTCAACTGCCAATGCAAAAGTTTTTACTCAGGAGGTGAATTTTTTGACTCTCGACTGGACCGCTGAAGTGGTTGGGCGTATGCACATGGCGGCAATTACGGGCAAGCAGCTTGCCGATGAAGCAGGGCTGACGAACTCGTACCTGTCCGCTGTTCTCCACAACAAGAAGGGCAACGCCACGACCCAGCAGCGCATCATTGATGCGCTTGAACGCCTTGAGCAGCGGCAGGCAAGCGAACCCACAGTTAATCAGTAAGAAACGAGGAAAGCATCATGGCCAACGTCAAAATCGACTGCACGCAGATTCCGCGCGTACAAATGGATATTCTCTGCCGGACGCTGCTTGCGGGCATTGAGCGGTTTTACTCCGATCCGGAGAATTTGCGCCGCTACGAAGCGTGGCTACAGAAATGCAGAGAGGAAGGCAAGTTCTATGATGACGACGACACGCAGACGGCAGCACCAGCAGTTCAATAGGCTGCGCCGTATCGCTCTTGGCCTCTTTGTGCTGGCAGTGTTGGAGGCGGTCGTAATCACGATCCTTGCCGTCAACTGCGCGTCAGGCGCAGCGCCCGCACCGGAGGAAACCGCACCCGCTCCCACGGCTGAAATGTCCGTGCCGGAAACCGAAGTCCCTACCGCCTCCACACCGGACGAGCCGGTCACAGAGCCGGAAACCGTACCGCAGGAGACAGAAGGGCAGGGATTCCTACACAGCGACGACATTCCGCTGAGCTACGAGCTTCAGGAGGTAATGCAGCAAGCGTGTGAGGACTACGGCGTTCCCTATGCACTGGCGCTGGCAATCGCGGAATGCGAAAGCAGCTTCAACCTCGACGCAGACAACGGCACCTGCTGGGGCCTGATGCAAGTTCACCCGATTAACTATGATCGCCTGCGCGGACTTGGGATCGAACCCACCGACTATGAGGGCAACATTGTTGCCGGTGTCCTCCTGATCGGTGAGCTGCTGGACAAGTACGGCGACCAGCACAAAGCCCTCATGGCCTATAACTGCGGCGAGGGCGGCGCTGCGAAGCTCTGGCAGCAAGGCTACTACTCAAGTCAATACTCAAGGCACGTCTTGAACGTTTCCGACAGCTGGCAACAAATCATCGACGATCTGAAGAACATTTAGGAGGCAAATCATGTTTGAGATCAAAATGACCATCGAAATCCCCGGATTACCGGAAGCGCTGAACGCGCTGGCCGGTGCCATCGGCAAGCAGCCCGAATTCGTCTGCCATCAGCACGGAGGGAACAACCACCACATCGACAACGCAGGCATTGTCAACGTTGATTTCCCTGCCGCTCCTGCTGCCCCCGCCATAAACCCTACGACACCTGTTCAGCCTGCGCCAACTACCGGCACTGTTGCACCCACCCCTGTTCAGCCGACTGCACCGACGACTGCTGCCCCGACTGCGCCGCCCGTTGCTCCGGTTGAGAGCTACACCGTGGAGGAACTGAGCCGCGCGGGTGCGGCGCTGATCGACGCGGGCAAGATGCCGCAGCTTCTCGCCCTGCTGGGCAAGTTCGGTGTGCAGGCCGTGACGCAGCTGCCGAAGGAGGCATACAGCGCCTTTGGTGCTGAGCTGAAAGCCCTCGGAGCGCAGTTTTAACGGGAGGTGGGACGATGCCTACCCCCAGACAACACGCCCTTCTGAGCGCATCCAGCGCCCACCGCTGGCTGGCTTGTACGGCGGCCCCGCATTTTGAGGAGAATTTCCCGGACGGGACAAGCTCCTATGCGGAGGAAGGCACTCTGGCACACGCCATCTGCGAGCTGTACGCCCGCAAGAAATTCACCGTTCTGTCCACCCGCAAGTTCAACTCTGAGCTGAAGAAGCTGCAAGCCCGCCCGCTGTACTCTGACGAGATGCTACGGACCGCCGAAGCGTATGTGGATTATCTCACAGAAAAGGCCATGCAGTACGCTACGTCGCCCCATGTGGCGATGGAGGTCAAGGTTGACCTCACTGCCTATATCCCGGACGGCTTTGGGACCTGCGACTGCATTATGATCGGCGGCGACACGCTGCATATCACCGACTACAAACACGGCAAGGGCGTACCCGTATCAGCTGAAAACAACCCGCAAATGCGGCTGTACGCGCTGGGTGCTCTGAGGCTCTACGGGCCTATCTACGGCGACCAAATCAAGCGGGTATCAATGGGTATCTGTCAGCCCCGCCTGTCACAGGAGGCCAGCGAGGACGCCCTCAGTGTGGATGAACTGCTTGCATGGGGCGAGAGTATCAAACCCCTTGCAAAAGAAGCCTACGATGGCCCCGGAACCTTCTGCCCCGGTGAGCATTGCCGATTCTGCAAGGGTAAGGCGCAATGCGCCGCAAGAGCCGCGTTCTTCACTGGCTTTGAGAATTTCAAGAATCTCACTCCCGCGAACGGCAGCCGTGAGATTGGAAAAAATCCGTGCCTGTCAGACGCCGAAGTTGGCGATCTGCTGATTCAAGCCGAAGGGCTGGTGCAGTGGTACAAGGACCTTCAGGACTACGCCACCGGCGCTATGCTTGACGGCGGCGAAATCCCCGGCTGGAAGCTGGTGGAGGGCCGCAGCAACCGCACCTTCACAGATGTTGACACCGCTGTCCAGAAGCTGGTTGACGCCGGGTATGACGAGGCGCTGATTTACGACCGCAAGCCGAAGACCCTCTCAGAGCTGGAAAAGATGCTCGGCAAAAAGACCTTCGCGGAGCTGCTTTCCGAGTGCGTCACAAAGCCGAAGGGCAAACCTACACTTGTGCTGGCAAGTGACCGCCGCGAAGCCTATTGCGTCGGTGCCGCCGAGTTTGCGGGGGCGTCTGATGGCTGAAACGGTATATCTCAATGACGGCAGTATGGAGGTCATTTTTGAGGACAAGGACGTGTTCCTTGAACGGCTGTTGCGCGAAAAGCTCGGAGATGACGTCGCCCGCTGCTTCCGGGAATGCGTCGCAGAGCTGAAAGAGAAAATCCAAGAACAGCAGGAGTTGGTCAAGGATTATGAGGGCAACGCGGACGGCTATCTGGATATGTGCCGCGACGCCTGCGAATCCTTCACCGCCATTATGGAGCTGCTGGAAGCGCCCCGTCTGAATCGGAACGCTCTCAAATCCGTAACCCGAAACGCCTTCAACGCGATCTACAAAAACCTTTGATCCCACCTGCGGACGCAGGACTGAACATATTGAACTGAATGAATTTTATGGAGGAATTAAACCATGTATCAGAATGACCCGAAAAGAGTTCTCACCCCCGAATGCCGCCTGTCCTACTGCAACCTCGTAACCGCCCGTGCGCCGCAGAACGGCGTGGGCGATCCGAAGTTCAGCGTCACGCTGCTGATCCCCAAGTCCAACCCGAATATCAAGCAGGAGCTTGACGCGGCTATGAACGCCGCTGCCGAGGTTGGCGTCAACGCCAAGTGGAACGGCGTTCGCCCCGCCCGCATCGAATCCGTCGTGCATGACGGCGACGGTGTGCGCCCCTCCGGTGAGCCTTTTGGTGAGGAATGCCGTGGCTGCTGGGTAGTGACCGCATCCAGCAAGAACAAGCCCTATGTCTGCGGCGCGGACAATGTGAACTGCGAGCTGGCCCCCACGGACATCTACAGCGGTATGTACGCCCGCGTGTCCATCAACTTCTATGCCTACAACTCTGCTGGCAAGCGCGGCGTCGGCTGCGGCCTGCGCGCCGTGATGAAGACCCGCGACGGCGAACCGCTCAGCAACTCCGTTGTTACTGCGGCCGAGTTCGCCGGTGTCGGCGGCGTTCAGACGACCCCCACGCAGGGCTATGCTACTGGTCAGTACGGCGCGGCCATGCCCGCAACGCCCGTTCCCGGCTACGGCGGCTATCCCGCTGGCGGCGTTCAGCCGCAGGCCGGTTACGCTCCCGGTCAGATCAACCCCATCACCGGTCAGCCCATGTAATTCACAGCGCTGGGCAGGCGGCTACACAGCGACCGCCTGCCCGGCAACGACACAAAGGAGGCAAATATGAAAACCCGTTTTGACTATTCCGGCGTTTGGATCACCGGCGTCGGCGAGGCTGTCCCCGTGGGCAACATGGAGACGCCGCATTTGCTGAACACGGTGCGTATGCTCGTTCAGAAGCCCGCTCGGACGCTTTCCATCCTCGTGGCTGACATTGAGCACGCGACCTTCTCTGATACGGTCTGGACGCCCTTCAACGCTGATGACCGCAAGCAGTCCCTCAAGAACGTAACCAGCTTGAGCGACGCGGAGCTGGTCGAGTATGTGCAGTCAACCCCGCTGTTCAAGTCCATGATCGAGGAGCTTCAGGAGCGCGGTGTCAACACCAAGAACGTTCTCAGCCTTTATTCCAGCTCTGAAGCCTTCCAGCGATAAGGAGGTGCGACGTGATCCACCTCAGTATCGACCTCGAAACGTACTCGGACGTGAATCTGAAAAAGGCTGGTCTTTACCGCTATGTGCAAAGCCCCGCCTTTGAGATTCTGCTTTTTGCGTACAGCTTCGACGGTGCGCCCACTCAGGTCATTGATATGGCACAGGGCGAAAAAATCCCGATGGAAGTTATCCACGCCCTGACAGACCCGCAGTGCCTGAAGCACGCCTACAACGCGGCCTTTGAATGGTACTGCCTCAGTAAGTACATGGGCGCGCAGCTCCCGCCCGCACAGTGGCGCGACACAATGCTGCATGGCCTGTATGCCGGTTACACCGCAGGTCTGGATGCGACAGGCCGGGCGCTGGGCATTCCGGAGGACAAACAAAAGCTGACTACCGGCAAGGCTCTGATCCGCTATTTCTGTGTGCCCTGCAAGCCCACAAAGGCGAACGGCGGCAGGACCCGAAACTACCCGCATCACGACCCCGAAAAATGGGCGCTGTTTAAGACCTACAACGGCCAAGACGTTGTGGCGGAAATGGAGATCGAACGCCGCCTGTCTGTGTTCCCTGTGCCAGATTTCGTTCAGAAGCAGTGGGAAACCGACCTGCTTATCAACGCGCGCGGCGTGGCAGTCGATATGGACTTCTGCGAAGGTGCGTTGGAGCTGGGCGAAACCATCCGCGCGCAGCTCACCGACGAGGCCGTCCAGCTTTCCGGACTGCAAAACCCCAACAGCGTCAAGCAGCTTGCCCGCTGGCTGTCCGCCGAAACCGGCGACGATATTACCACCCTCCGCAAGGAGACGATCAAAGAGCTGCTGGGCCGCGACAATGCCGACCATGTTCAGCGGATGCTGGAAATCCGGCAGGAGCTGGGTAAAACCAGCACCAAGAAATACGACGCCATCGAGGCCGCTGTGTGCGACGACAGGCGCGTCCGTGGGCTGCTTCAGTTCTACGGTGCCAATCGTACCGGCAGATGGGCCGGACGTCTGGTGCAGGTTCAGAATCTGCCGCGCACCTACACGGAGCCGCTGGAATTTGCCCGTGAACTGGTCAAGGGCCGCAAGCTCGACGCGCTGCGGACAGTCTATGGCTCTCCGAATGATACGCTGTCACAGCTTATCCGCACCGCGTTTGTGGCTGCCCCCGGAAACGTCCTGATTGACGCCGATTTCTCCGCCATCGAAGCCCGTGTCATATCGTGGCTGGCCGACGAGGAATGGCGGCTTGAGGTTTTCCGCACACACGGCAAAATCTATGAAGCGTCTGCCTCTCAGATGTTCGGCGTCCCGCTGGAACGGATCAAAAAGGGCAACCCCGAATATTCCCTCCGGCAGCGCGGCAAGGTCGCAGAATTGGCCCTCGGCTATCAGGGCGGCGTCCCTGCCATGCGGCAGATGGACACCGGCAAACTGCTTGCCGACCTGCCCGACGAAGAAATCAAAGACATCGTGGACAAATGGCGCAACACAAACCCCAAAATCCGCAACCTTTGGTACAGCTTCAACGACGCGGCGATCCGCGTCATCCAGAACGGCGGCTCTCTCCGTGTTCGCTGCTGCACCTTCGCGCGGGAATGTGACTGCATCCGTGGTACGACCTGCATGACCATCTCGCTTCCATCTGGTCGCAAGCTCTACTACGTCGAACCCTCTGTCGGTGAAAACCGCTGGGGCGGCCCGTCCATCACCTATATGGGCGTGAACGACAAAAACAAGTGGGGCCGCATCGAAACATACGGCGGGAAGCTGGTGGAGAATGTCGTACAGGCTATCGCCCGTGACTGTCTGGCGCAGGCCATTGAACACCTTGAAGCCGCTGGGCTGCCTGTGGTTTTCCACATCCACGACGAGGTGGTCATCGACACCGCCGCATTCGACACCAACGACGCCATGCTTGACAAGGTGGTCAAGATCATGTCAACCCCGATCCCGTGGGCTGAGGGTCTGCCCCTCGGCGCTGACGGCTGGGTCGGAGCATTTTTCAAAAAAGATTAAGGAGGCAACCTTTTATGTTTATCAAGACTTCTACTACCAACGAAACCACATGGGCCGCGCTGAAGGCGGCGGTCGATAACGGCACCATCGCGCAGGGCGATTTGGTCATCTTCAATCTGAAGAACGGCGAGGAAGTGGCCGTGAGAGCTACACAGGATAAGAACGGCAAGTGGTTCTTCGTCCTCGAAGACTGCCTCGCTGACGAGCACTGCATGAACAAGCGCCCCACCAACAAGGGCGCGTGGGCTGCCTGCGATATGCGGCAGTATCTCAACAATACCGTGTTCGCCCTTCTGCCGGACGAGCTTCAGGCGCTTATTGCGCCGACGACAATCGTCCAGATCGTGGGCGGTGAGCGCGTAGAAACCGAAGACAAGCTGTTCCTGCTCTCCAAGACGCAGGTGTTCGGCAAGGGACGCTGGTCGGAACGTGAGCCGGAAGACGCGCAGCTCCTGTGCTTCCTCCGCGAGAAGGACCGCGTGAAGGAGTGCGGCGACAATGGAACATGGTGGTGGTGGCTGCGGTCGCCTGAGGCGTCCGGCTCGTCGTCTTTCGCCAGTGTGAACACCAACGGTTACAGCACCAACCTCAACGCGTCCACCTCCTACGGGGTGGCGTTCGGCTTCTGTTTAATCTGATTTCCCTTTGAAATCCGGCCCCCGGTCGTGGGGCCACCCAAAATACAATAACACAAAATCTACGGAGGCAACTCATTATGAAATGCGAAAAGCTGATTAAAACCGCCGCTGTGGTGGCTCTGATCCTTTTTATCGCCGGTGCAGTAATTGGCACACTGGCCGTTCCTGTGGTCCTGTCCATGTTCTATTCGTGGTACTGGCTGTTCCTGTATGCCGGTTATCTGCTTGTCATCCTCTATGTGGCGCTTTACTGCATCCGCTACAGCTACGAAGAACACATCAATAACGGAGGGAAATCCTATGCAAAACGCTAACATCGGTCTGGTTGACATTACGTTGACCTGCCATTTCGAGGTCAAGGACGCCGAAGTGTTCGGCGGCGCTGGGAGCGTCGGCTACACAAGCGTTGCGCTAAAGCACGCGAAAGCCGCCGACCAGCTTGTGGGCATCATCAACAATTCGGTTCAGTGTGAGGGCTTCCTTTACGCCCAGCGCAAGAGCACTGCTGACCTGCTCGGCGTTCCCGTCGAGTGCGTCCGGGCCATTACATACGACCAGTATGAGGCTGCGACCGGGGACGATGAAACGGAGGACGACGATGAAGATTATTAAGCCCGGCTTCGAGTTCATCACGCCCATCAACGGCAGCGTGATCCTGAAGCGCCTTGAGGAGTGCGGGCGTGTCTGCTACAAATCCGAGGGCAAGATCACGGACGACAGCGCCCCGAAGTTCGTTGCCGGTATTATCAAGCGCGGCCACGAAGCCGTCTTAGAGCATTGCAGCTTTACCGTGAAATTCGTCTGTGACCGTGGCGTCAGCCACGAGATCGTCAGGCACCGGCTGGCATCCTATTGTCAGGAGAGCACCCGCTACTGTAATTACGGAAAGGATCAGTTCGGCAACGAGATCACGGTCATTGAGCCGTGCTACCTGAACGAGAATACCTTCGCCTACGACGAGTGGAAAGAGGCTTGCCGCAGGGCTGAAACGGCCTACTTCAACCTTCTGAATTGGGGTCTGTCCCCGCAGGAGGCCCGCGCGGTGCTCCCGAACAGCCTCAAAACGGAGGTCGTTATGACAGCCAATATCCGCGAGTGGCGTCACTTCCTGCGGCTCCGTACCTCCACCGGCGCGCATACGCAGATACGGGAGATAGCTACACCACTGCTGCGTGAGTTGCAGCAGATCGTTCCCGTCTGCTTTGACGACATTCTTCCGAAGGAGAACTAAATGAAGATACGAATTTACATGAAGAACGGGACTGTTCTACCGGACTTTGAATGCGAAGAATTCACAGTTCAAAAGAACAATTTGACCGGCGAAATTACAGGCTACAGCTTTAAGGGCGGCAAGGTCCCGCGCCCTCTGTTCCTCGATTTATCCGAAGTGCTTGCAATTTGGAGGGTGAACAATGAAACGAGCTGAAATTCTGGAACAGGCGCGTAAATGTGTCTGCGGAGAGCGCGAACGTGAATACGGCAGGCCCGAAAACAACTTCGCCCTTATCGGCAAGCTGTGGGAGGCGTACACCGGAATGCGCTACAGCGCGAAGGACGTTGCTATGATGCTGGCGCTTCTGAAGGTGGCCCGCATCAAAACCGGCGTCAAGGGTGACAGCTTCGTTGACTTGGCCGGTTACGCCGCCTGTGCCGGTGAAATCGCCACAGAGACGCCGAAGGCTCCACCCGTCAACACCTGTATTTCCTGCGGTGCTGAAATCCCTGAGGGGCGGCAGGTCTGCCCCAACTGTTTGGGAGGTGATCCGCATGGCGAGAGATGAATGCTGGGACGCTCTCAAGGAGCACGCCCGGCAGAATCACAAGGAGCGGGTAGCAAAGAATCCCGACCGCATCGAGTATGCGATCCGGCAGCTTGAAGCCCACAACATTGAATATGTCCTGAAGAATGACGCCACAGGTCATTTCCACTGCCGCCGTAAATCCGACGACGCATTGGTCCAGTTCTGGGCGGGCACCGGTAAAATCCTCGGCTACACACAGAGAGGCATTCACAACCTGATCCGCATTTGTGAGGAGGAATGAAATACATGGATAAGAAAAATAGTGGTGGCGGCGGAATCGGCTTCGTCGGTCTGCTGACCATCGTGTTTATCACACTCAAGCTGACACACGTTATTGCTTGGTCGTGGTGGTGGGTGCTGTCTCCGCTCTGGATCAGCGTCGCAGTGGTCGCATTGATCGGCATTATTGCCGTCTTTGTGGCCCTCCTGCGGAAATGACCCGCGTTACCAACCACGCAGCGCGAAGAACGAAGGAACGTCTCGGCCTGCCGAAGAAGCTCTCCCACAAGAACGCTGAAAATGCGCTGCGGTACGGCATCCGGCACAGCGACACCAGCGGCAGCCTGAACCGGTACATATCGGCGCTGTACTGGAAGCACGAGACGGCAAACAACGTCCGTATCTACTGCAACAACGTTTATATCTTCCACGGCGAAACCCTTATAACGATTTTTCCGCTGCCGCAGAAATACCGCAAAACTGCGGCGCGGATCAATCGGAAAACCACAGAACGAGGTGAATTCGATGAAAATACCTGAAAAGATCAAGATCGGCGGCAAGACCTACACCGTCGAGATCACCAGCAAAATGGATCTCGGTATCAACAATGTATCGGCGGAAATCCTCTACGGCGACCTGATTATCCGCGTCAGCCCGCAGGCCACGGCAAAAATGGAGGCCGATTTCATCCACGAAATGGTCCATGCGATCTATTTCGGCCTCGGCTACCGCGACCACGACGAAAAGCGTGTGGACGAGCTGGCGAACGCACTCCATTCGGTCATTGTCGATAATCCGGATGTGTTTGCGCCCGCTGAGGTCGGACGCCATGAGAGTTAAGCAGTACAAGGGCACAGTCTACGGCGCTGATCTGACCGCCAAAGAGCGGCGCGCCATGAACATTGAGATCAACCGGCAAATCGTGGAGGCTGACCGTAAATACCTGAACAATGTTGACGCCATGATCCTTTATTTCCTGCACAAGCACCTCGGCTTCGGGAAAAAGCGGCTCCGGCGCGCGTGGGAACAGTTTACGGTCATCCACGATGATCTGGTCAACTACTATGAAATGCCCGACGACGGCGCGTGGCTTGCGGATCGCAAGCTGCAAGAAATCGGCGTTGACGTCGCGGCATGGAACGCGTGGAAGGATGCTACACAATGAAAGACCTGAAAATCTTTGCAAAAACTATTGAGCCGCAGGCACAAGCCCAAATTGATCTGCTGCTTGCACAAAAGCCCTTTGAGGATTGCAAAGTACGCATTATGCCTGACGTCCACGCTGGCGCGGGCTGTGTTATTGGCTTCACCGCCAATTTAGGCGACAGGGTGATTCCGAATATCGTCGGTGTTGATATTGGGTGCGGTATGCTGACCGTCAACCTCGGCCCCATTGAGATTGACTATGCAAAGCTCGATGACGTGATCCGTAAGTACATCCCCTCCGGGATGGCGGTCCATCAGAACGCCGGTTATTTTACCCTTCTCGACGACCTGTATTGCCGGGATCGCCTGCGTAACGTGGAGTGGTTACACAATTCCGTTGGTACGCTGGGCGGTGGCAATCATTTTATCGAAATTGACGCCGGTGAGGACGGCAACAAATATCTGATAATCCACACCGGCAGCCGGAACTTAGGCAAGCAGGTTGCAGAAATCTATCAGGACATTGCCGTTAAAACGCTCCACTCTGCAAAGGGTGAACGGGCGGCCTTGATCGAACGCCTGAAAGCCGAAGGCCGGGAAAGCGAAATTTCCGAAAAGCTGTCTCGGCTGAAAGTTAAAAGCACAATCCCGCGCGACCTCTGTTATGTTGAGGGCGAGGACCGGGAGCGCTATTTGCACGATATGCGAATTTGCCAGCAGTTTGCCCGGTTCAATCGTAACCGGATCAGTCAGGTTATTATGCAGCGCATGGGCTGGTTGCCGTTTGACCGCTTTGAAACGGTCCACAACTATATCGACGAGTGGGGTATGGTCCGTAAAGGGGCTATCTGTGCGGCCGCTGGTAAGATCGTGTTGATACCCATTAACATGAAAGACGGCTGTATCATTGGCCGGGGCCTTGGAAATTCAGACTGGAATGAATCGGCACCGCACGGCGCGGGCCGCCTTATGAGCCGCGCCAAAGCAAAAGCGTCAATTCCTATGGAGGACTACCGGGCCGCAATGGAGGGCATTTACACGACCTCTGTTTGCCGGAACACTCTGGATGAAGCACCGCAGGCATACAAGCCTATGGACGAAATCTTGAGCTGCATATCTGACACCGTTACTGTGTTGCAGATCATTAAGCCTGTGTACAACTTCAAGGCCGGTGACTAAGAAGGAGGCTACACAATGAGCTATGACGTAAGTTTCAAGGCCAAACTTGAGGGCGCGGATCAGTGGGTGTACGTCGGTGACGACTGGATTAACCACACGTCCAACACCGCCGCCATGATTAAAGAGGTGTGCGGCTCCTATCCCTCTGAGTGGAACGGCAAGCGCTGTGCCGATATGTACCCCGTGCTCATGCAGGGCGCGTCGCGGCTGTGTCTGCATCCGAAGCGCTACCGGCAGTTTGAGCCGGGCAACTGCTGGGGCACGGTGGAATCCACAGCGGAATTTCTCAGGCAGATTGCGGACAACTGCGATAAGTTCCCGACCGCTGTGATCGAAGTCGATTGTTAGGAGGTCAGTATGGCAAACTACCCCAAGAGGAACAGCGAGGGCTACTACGACCCCACAGCGTATGAGGGCGTGAAATCTATCGTCCGCGAAGAAAACGCGCTGGATGGCCGCGTGAGCGACCTCGTGAGGGTCCTTAAATTCATCATCCGTAACTGCGGCTTTGAGCTTGTCAGCCGCATTGAAATCAAAGATGTCAAGACCGGGAGGGTGTTTAAATGAGTGATATGACGAAGGCCGAGCTTGAAGCCAAACTCAGGCAGGCACAGGACAAAATCTGCTATTGCGAGTGCAAGAACAAGGAGCTTCAGGAGCGTCTGAGCGCGATTGTGGCACCCGTCCAGTGCGACACCTACGCCGAGGCCGTCAGGGCCTACGGCAAGCAATCGCAGCTTGTGATGGCTATGGAGGAAATGTCCGAGCTGACCAAGGAGCTGTCGAAGAATCTTCGCGGCGCGGATAACTTCAAGGCGCTGGCCGAGGAGATCGCAGACGTGGAAATCATGCTGGAACAGCTCAAGGTCATTTTCCGCAACCGCGCTCTGGTGGATCGCATCCGTGCGGGAAAACTTGTCCGCCTGTCTGACCGGATCACGGGATAAGCGCGGGAATGAGCGGTGCGGAGCTACACAAGGAGGCGACACCTTCCCCGGTGACGGGGGGGGGTGATCCTGAGGACAGGAGTACCTGATTATGAACTATGACAGACAAATCACCATATCCGTAGGCAATAACCGCCGTGATATGGTCTGGAAACAGACGGTGCTGACCGTCGAAGAACTCTATAAACGACTGTCTACCCCGGTCCGTGGAACTGAAACCCTGCAAGACTATCTGCATCTGAAGAAATCACAGCAGGACGATCTAAAGGACGTCGGCGGCTTTGTGGGCGGCTCCCTGCTGGGGCAGCGCCGCAAGGCAAACAACGTGACCGGGCGCGACGTCATCACGCTTGACTTTGATAATATCCCCGGCTGGCAGACGGAAACCATCATCGGCAAAATGGACGAGCTGGGCTTCAGCTACTGCATTTACAGCACCCGCAAGCACACGCCTGAGCGCCCGCGTCTGCGCGTCGTTGTCCCGACCGATAGAACTATGACCCCAGACGAATACGAGCCGTGCGCGCGCCGTGTGGCCGCTCATGTGGGTATCGGCATGGCCGACCCGACCACCTTTGAGACAGTCCGGCTCATGTACTGGCCTTCCTGCTGCTGTGACAGTGAGTTCGTCTACAAGGCCGTAGACGCACCGCTGATCTCCGCAGACGCCCTTCTGGGTACATACGCCGACTGGCACGATCTGACGAGCTGGCCGGTAGTCCCCGGCGCTACCAGCTATCAGAAGCTGGCTATGAAGCAGGGCGACCCTGAAGAAAAGCAGGGGCTTGTGGGCGCCTTCTGCCGCACCTATAACGTGCTGGCGGCTATGGACGCCTACCTGCCTGGCATCTATGAGGCCGTGGACAACGACCCTGACCGTTATACCTATCTGGGCGGCTCCACCACGGGCGGCGCGATCATCTACGACGACGGCAAGTTCCTGTTCAGCCACCATGCGACGGACCCGTGCAGTGGGCGGCTGGTCAATGCCTTTGATCTGATCCGGCTACACAAGTTCGGAGACAAGGACGACAATGCTTCGCCGGAAACGCCCATTGCAAAGCTCCCGTCCTACAAGGCTATGTGCGATCTGGCGCTGGCCGACAAGACCGTATGCGCCACACTCAACCGCGAACAGCACGAACAGGCTATGCGGGAGTTTGAGGGCATGGGCAACGATCCCGCGCCGGAGGACGACACCGCATGGGCTGAAAAGTTGCAGCGCACGCAGGACGGCAAGATCAAGAGCACCATTGACAACGTGCTCATTATCCTTGACGGCGATCCGCTCCTGAAGGGCAAGTTCGCGCTCAATCAGTTCGCAGGGCGCGGCGAGGTGCTGGGGCCGCTGCCGTGGAAGAAGGACGGCAAACGCCGCCTGTGGTCTGACACGGACAGCAACGGCCTGTACTGGTACATGGAACGCTTCTGGGGTATCTCCGGACGCGGCAACATCGACAGCGCCCTTGACATTCACGCCTCGCAGCACGCCTTCAACGAGGTCCGCGAGTACATCGAGCGTCTGACATGGGACGGTGTGCCTCGGCTGGACACGCTGTTCATTGACTATCTGGGCGCGAAGGACACCGCCTACAACCGCGCTGTGTGCCGCAAGAGCTTCACCGCAGCCGTTACCCGCGCCATGATCCCCGGCTACAAGTACGACAACATGGTCATCCTCGCCGGGCCGCAGGGCATCGGAAAAAGTACCCTGCTGGATAAAATGTCCCGTGGCTGGTTCAATGATTCCATTCGGACGTTTGAGGGCAAGGACGCATCAGAGCTGCTTCAGGGTGTGTGGCTAGTGGAAGTGTCAGAGCTGGACGCATTCCGCAAGACTGACGTCGCCCGCATCAAGCAGTTCCTCTCCCTGCGTGCCGACCGCTACCGCGCGGCGTATGGCCGTCATGTCTCGGAGCTGCCCCGGCAGTGCGTGTTCTTCGGTTCAACCAATACGACGGACTTCCTTCAGGACACGACCGGCAACCGGCGTTTCTGGCCCGTGGACGTGGGCGAGCAGCCGCACGCCAAAACCGTGTGGCGCGACCTGACCGACGATGCTATCGACCAACTGTGGGCGGAGGCAAAGGCTCGCTGGCAGGCCGGTGAATCGCTGTATCTCTCCGGTGACGTGGAGCAGGAGGCGAAGATCAAACAGGAGGAGCACCGCGAGGTGTCCGCCCGTGAGGGTCTTATTGCCGCATTCGTTGAAAAGCAGGTGCCGGTTGACTGGGCGAAATGGCCCATCGACAGGCGGCGGGATTACTGGTGCGGAGCTACACGGACGCCGGATGGGCAGGAGCTTGAGCTTGTGGACCGTGACCGTATCGCCGCCGTGGAAGTTTGGTGTGAGCTGTTCAACGGGAATGTCCGGGAAATGAAGCCCGCTGACACGCGGGAAATCAACGCCATTCTGGCGCGGCTGGACGGCTGGAAGCGGTCTGGCACGGTCATCCGGGTAGGCCCATACAGCGTGCAGCGTGGTTTTGTCCGGGCGTGAAAAGGCTGTAACATTCTGCTGTAACACTGGATGTTACAAGCGCAGAACGGTGTAACACTGTAACAAAAACGTTACAGCAGACGTTACAGCGAAAAAGCCCGTATTTCAAGGGCTTTTTGGACTTTGTAACATTGTAACATACTTTTTCTATTGAATACCTGTAATAAAGGGTGTATGGGCGTTATCCGCTATAGCGCCTATACGCGTAGGGAATTATAGAAAATGGGGTCAAAAACGTTACAACCGTTACCGACAAGGAGGAACTAAATGCTCGAATCCTATTACGAAAATAAGCTGAGAACCGGCGTCCAGAAGCTGGGAAACGGCGTCCGGTGTCTGAAGTTTGAAAGCCCCGGTTTCTCCGGTGTTCCTGACAGGATCATCCTGCTTCCCGGTGCAAAGGTGATTTTTGTAGAGATGAAGAAGCCGGGAAAAATGGAACGCAAGCGGCAGCTTTATGTGCAAGGGCTGTTGCGCGCATTGGGCTTTGAAGTTTTCTCGGCGGTCGATAGCGTGGAGAAGATCGAAGCCGTGCTTGCACGATGCAGGGAGGTACTGAGGGATGAAGGAATTTTGCCCGCATAACTATCAGCAGTATTGCATTGACCGGATCATTCGTGATCCGGCATTGGGGCTTTTCTTGGACATGGGCCTCGGCAAAACGGCTATCACACTGACTGCGATCAAGCGGCTGAAGTATGAATATTGGGCGGTACGGAAGGTGCTTGTCATTGCTCCGAAGAAGGTAGCTGAAAGCACGTGGGACAAGGAAGCTGCAAAGTGGTCCCACCTCTCCTGCCTCCGGCTGGTACACGTCCTCGGCTCTGTGGGGCAGCGTACCGCAGCACTGGCCCAAACGGCGGACGTTTATCTTATCAACCGCGAGAATGTGCAGTGGCTGGTGGGCTATTACGGGCACAGCTGGCCGTTCGATATGGTGGTCATCGACGAAAGCAGCAGCTTCAAAAATCATCAGGCAAAGCGCTTCAAGGCGCTGAAGCTGGTGCGCTCTCGGATCAACCGCATTGTGGAGCTGACCGGCACGCCGAATCCCCGCAGCCTTATGGACCTGTGGGCGCAGGTGTATCTGCTGGACTGTGGGCAGCGGCTGGGCCGTACCATCACGTCATACCGCGACGCATACTTTGTGCCGGACAAGCGCAGCCGCACGACGATCTTCTCCTATGCGCCAAAGCTGGGCGCGGCGGACGAAATTTACCGCCGTATCTCTGACATCTGCATCAGCATGAAATCGGAAGACTACCTCGACCTGCCCGAACTGATCTATGAGGATATTCCCGTCAAGCTGGACACCGCAGCGCAGAAGGCTTACGACCGCTTGGAGCGGGACACGCTGCTTCAGGTGGACGAGACAGTCATCACGGCTGGCTCTGCTGCTACTCTGCGCGGCAAGCTCCTACAGCTCTGCAACGGCGCTGTGTACGACGAGGACGGGAACGTCATCACCGTGCATGACTGCAAGATCGAGGCGCTGCTTGAGACTGTGGAGCAGCTTTCCGGGCAGCACGCGATTATCTGCTACAACTTTAAGCACGACCGCGACCGGCTGTTGCAGGCGCTGGAAGCTACACGCCTACGGGTGAGAGTGTACGAGGGCAAAGCGGAGGAAGATGACTGGAACGCCGGTAATATTGACCTGCTTTTGATGCAGCCCGCGTCCTGTGGCTACGGCCTCAATCTGCAAGAGGGCGGCCATCACATCATCTGGTTCGGCCTGAACGATAGTTTGGAGCTGTACCAGCAGACCAATAAGCGCCTGCACCGGCAGGGGCAGCCGTACCCCGTCATAGTCCACCATCTGGTGGTGCTGGGCGGCACGGATGAAGACGTTATTAAATCTCTGGGCGGCAAAGCCAATGCACAGGATAGCCTGTTGGAAGCCCTGAAGGTTAGAATTCAGAAGGCTAAGGAGGCCGCAGCATGACTATCAAAGAACTATCTCAGCTCTATTGGCTGAACCGCGAAATCGAAGAAGACAAGCGCAGGCTTGATGAATTGGAGTCTATGACTACATCCCCAAAGTCTCCAAAGTATGACGGTATGCCCCACGCGCCCGGCTATAGTGATACGTTGGCCCGCTGCGTAGCGGAAATCGTTGATCTGAAGGCCATTATCGCAGCAAAGCAAATCCAGTGCATCCATGAGCGCACCCGCCTTGAACGGTACATATCCGGCATACCGGACAGCTTGACCCGGCAGATATTCGCCTTGCGCTTTATCAACGGGCTTAATTGGCACCAGACGGCCATGCACGTCGGAGGCGGCAACACGGACGAGAGCGTGAGAAAGCGCGTATACCGGTATCTGCAAAGCACCAGTGACTAAAGTGGTCCCAAAATGTCCACCGCACCTGTGGTAAACTATAGCATGGAATTCAAGACACG
>OGXA01000389.1_pt1 | contig 39406 bp, 31 predicted proteins | sample 1576171 | NCBI WGS metagenome assembly OGXA01 (sample SAMEA3541587, study PRJEB24748) | human gut metagenome | biome: human gut; feature: human-associated habitat; material: faeces | place: China | collected 2012 | reverse complement strand
ACTTAAAATCCTGTGGTAGCAATATCGTACCGGTTCGATTCCGGTCGCCGGCATATATATGTGCGAAGCAATGAGTCCACATACACAAAAAAAGAACAGGTTCTTTAGAAAGCTAGTTTTCAGAAAGAACCTGTTCTTTTTTTTTTGATGCGGCGAATGCCGCATCAGCGAGATGGAAATTATATTGTCTGCAATCCTTTATAGAAAAAGAGGTTGCAGGCATTTTTGTTTTACAATAAAAAATAGTAAATATTTACATTTTGGCCCTAATCATTTACTATAAAAGGAGGGTATTTGTTATATTGGACATGGAAATGTTCATGAACTTTATATAAGTTAATTTGCAGTTATAGGTTTATAAAGTATGTTTATGTATATGAGTGAAACAGCATAAATATTATAAAAAATTATAAGTACTAAAAAACGACAGATGAAGTTCATAAACAATTTTTAAAGAAAATTGTAATATAATGTATGGTGGAGAGAAAAGTGTATAAATTATTAAAAAAATGGAAAAAAGCAAAGATAAGAACGCAGATTATTCTGACTTATATTGCGGTTCTTTTATTGTCATTTATAATGACGTTTACATTAATTTCAGCTGTAAACGGAAGATATACGAAAATTGAAGTTGGTAAGGCAGGAGTGCAGACAGTAAATGCACTTCAGGGAAATTTAGCGCTTATTTTTGATAATGTAACTCAATTTTCAACACAGATATATTTTGACGATATCGTACAGGATTCTTTAAGACAAATAAATTCAGAGAATATTAATTTGAATTATCAAAAAAACATAACAAAGAGTTTGTTTAATATGATATTATCCGGAGAATACATTTCCGGAGTATATATATTTGATAAATATAATAATTGTTATAATTCTTATAAGAGACCACCAAAAAAAATAAATAAGCAAATCCAGGATACAAATTGGTATAAGGAAATGCAGCAAGCAAATGGAAACGGATTTTTCTATAACGGAAGCGATGGAACAATAGAATATTATGCACCTAATGATTATCTGTGCTATGTAAGACAGATTGTAGATAAGAGAGATTATAAACCTTTGGCTACACTTCTAATAACTTTTGATGATTTAGTATTGCAGGACTATTTTAATCAGGTTAGTAATGATTACAAGAATCAGTTCTACATAGTTGATTCGAAAGGAAATTATATTATTGAGCCTCAAGACAAAAAGCGTGATTTTAAAAAGTATACAAAAATTGCAAAAAATATGTCTAAGGAGTACATGGAAGTAAATAATAAAGACGGAAAAAGTGTTGTTGCAAGTCAGGATATAGGAATACAGGATTGGAAACTTATCGGAGTATTTTCAATGGATAACATTACATCTTTAGCTCCATACTATTCGACAGTGATAGTGGTAATTATGTGTTTAAATGTTGTATTTGTATTTATATGCTCAATGTTACTTACATATCTCATATTTAAACCACTTGCAAAAGTAGAAAAACATATGAAAATAGTTGAAAACGGTGAATTTGTGACAATGCCTGTTGTAGAAAATGATAATGAAATCACAAGCCTTAAAAAAGTATTTAACCATATGATTTTGTCTGTTAAATCTTTAATGAAAAAGGTAAAGGATGAAGAAAGAATTATTGCAAAAGGCAAGTTAGACATAATACAGGCGCAGATAAATCCACACTTTTTATATAACACTTTAGATGCGGTTTCAGCATTAGCATTAATGGAGGAAAATGAAAAATGTTTCCAGATGACGCAGGCGTTAGGAAATTTTTATCGAAACAGTCTAAACAGTGGACTTGATTATATAACAGTTGAGGATGAAATAAGTAGTATCGAAAGTTACATTACAATATTAAACATGAGATACGACAATCAGATAAAAGTTAATTATGAAATAGAAGAATCGGTAAAAAAAGAGAAAGTTCTTAAACTTTTACTTCAACCTTTAGTGGAAAATGCGGTACATCACGGATTAAATGGAGAAGAGGGAACTGTAAATATAAAAGTATTTGAACAGGATGATGAAATAATATTTATTGTATCTGACGATGGAGTTGGAATGAGTGAAGAAAGAATACAGGAAATAATGGAAGGTAAATCTGTTACTGGAAAATCGGGATTTGGACTTTATAGTTTAATACAGAGAATAAAGTTAATGTATGAAATAGATAATCCAATGATAATTCAGAGTGAAATAGGTGTTGGAACAGAAATAATTGTTACTGTAGGTAAGATAAAATCAGAGTAAGATTTGCAATAGTGTAAATGTACAATCAGACAAAATAGTGTAAATGTACAATCAGACAAAATAGTGTAAATGTACAGTGGAAAGAAAATAGTGAAACACATTAAATTAAGCAAAAAATCGGAGAAATAATTATGTTAAATGTATTGTTGGTGGATGATGAAAAATTAGAGAGGGTTTTAATTCGCAAAGGATATAAATGGGAAGAAAATGGTTTTAAGATTGTAGGGGAAGCAGCGTCCGGAAAAGAGGCATTGGAATATATAAATTATCATGAGGTGGATATTGTGGTGACTGATATTAATATGCCGGGAATGGATGGACTACAATTTACTGAAGCGCTATTGAAAGCACATCCTAAATGCAGGGTTGTAATTATAACAGGATTCAGGGAATTTGAATATGCAAGAAAAGCTGTCAATTTAGGTGTTGACGAATTTCTTTTAAAGCCAATTAACATAAAAGAAATAAGTGAAGTGATGGCTAAATTAAAAGAGGAGATTAACCAGAGAAACAAAGAGGCTACAGAGGTGGCTAAATTAAAAGAAAGTATGGAGAATAATTATGACATACTAAAAGAAAGTTTTCTTTTAAGACTTGTTGAAAATAGAATAGATGAAGAAGAAGCAGTGAAAAAAATGGATACATATAACTGCAAAGAACTTCTTGATGGTTGTGTATGCATAGATGTAAAAATTAAAGATAATCAGGAAGAGGAAAATTATAAAAAAGTTTATGAGTTAGTTCAAAATCAAAATAACGACAATATGATTTCGTTTGTTCATTTTATGCATAATATAATAATTTATTTTGTAAATAAAGATTTGGATGAATGCATTAATTATGCAGAAGCATTGCATAAAAAATTAAATAAGATTGGAATAACTGCAACCATCGGAATAAGTGGTGAAAATATAGGATTTTGTGGCATTGCATCGGCATATGGTCAGGCAGATAAGGCGCTTGGAGTTTCAGTTTTGCTTGGAAGAAACAGAGTGGTTACATATTCTGAATACCAGGAGGTTATGAAGCAAAATAATTCTAAAATAGAACTTGACTGGGATAAATTTGCGGAAGCTATAAATAATTGCAGGGAAGAAGAAATGCTAAAGTATATTGAAGGTTATATTGAAGTGATTAAAAAAGGCAGGATAGCTGATGAAGAATATTTAAAACTTATGACAATGACAATTATTTTACGTGCAGGTTCGACTCTTAATAAGTATGGAATAAATTTGTATCAATTAATAAATGAAGAGGACGTTTTTAAGGATGTAAGAGCGATTAGAAGTGTTACAGATGCCTTAGAATGCGCCAAAGGATATATTAAAATTGTTTATGAATATCATAATCAAAAAAAATCTAAACGTAATAAAAATGTTATAGAAGATGCTTTAGAGTATGTTAATAGAAATTTATACAATTCAGAACTTTCATTAAAGAAAGCGGCGACAGATTTATATACAAATGAAAGTTATCTAAGTAGGGAGTTTAAGAAGACGTACGGAGTCAGTTTTATAGAATATGTATCCGAAAAGAGAATAGAAGCAAGCAAAAAAATTCTTAAACAGACTGATTTAAAAGTGTATGAAGTTGCGGAAAAAGTTGGATTTAAAGATTCTCATTATTTCTGCATTTGTTTTAAAAAGCAGACAGGAAAGACAGTAAAAGAATACAGATGTTAATAAAAAGGTTAAAAATTTATAGTAAAATTTTTAACCTTTTTTAGTCAAAATATTAAATTGAGATAGAGAATCTGATTAAGTATACTTTGAATATCAAATAAATTGAGGAGGATTTATAATGAGAAAAAATTTATTTAAGAAAGTGTTGGCGCTTACATTAGCTTCAACAATGGCATTCTCAATGGCAGGATGTGGTAGCAAAGGTGGTAGCAGCGATGCTAAAAATGACGACGGTACAATTACATTAAATGTATGGCATCAGTGGTCAAATGATACTAATGAACTTAAGAGCAAATATGAAGAGGCAGTTAAAGCTTACGAAAAAGAAAATTCAGGTGTTAAGATTAAGACAGAAACTTTGGATACAGAAGCTTACAAGACAAAGATTAACGCTGAATTTGCCGGAGACGCAAAAGGAATCGACGTATTCTATTGGTGGGGTGCAGGTACAGCAAAGAAGTTAGTTGATGCAGGAAAAGTTATGGCATTAGATGACTATGTAACTGACGATGTTAAGTCAAAGATTTTAGAAGGTTCAACATCAGCATTTGAATTTGATGGGAAATTATATTCAGTACCAATGTTTTCATGGTATATGACATTATTCTGTAACAAGACAATGTTTGACAAGGCAGGAGCTACATTACCAACTACATACGATGAATTAGTAGATGCAGTTAAGAAATTAAAGAAATTAGATGGTGTTACACCAATGGCAGCAGGTGCTAAAGACGGATGGAATGCAGCATTCGTATATCAGGCATTAGCTTTAAGAGAAGTAGGTGCAACAGGCGTTAACGAAATGTTATCAGGAAAGAAAGAATTCGGAGATGAAGGATTCAAGAAAGCAGCACAGAAAGTAAGTGATTTATATGAAATGGGAGCATTTGGTGACAATCCTTTAGAACAGGGAAATGATGACGCAAATGCAGCATTTGAAAATGGAAAAGCAGCTATGAGACTTATGGGAAGCTGGTTTGCAAACAATGTATACACAGACGATGCAGCAACAATTAAACCTGAAGAAGTAGTAGCATTAAAGATTCCAACAATCGCAGATGGAAAAGGTGAAGCAACAGATTACTGTGGTGGATTCGTTGAATCATTCTGGGTTAACAATAACACTAAATACAAAGAAGAAGCAGCTAAGTTCTGTATTTACATTAATGAAAAAATGGGCGTAGCTTCATATGAAACAGGATCAGGATTCAGTGGATGGACAACTCCTGCAGATGAAAGCAACTTAAACCCATTATTTATCCAGATTAAAGATTTATTAGCAGAAGGAAAACAGGGTGTACTTGCTTGGGATACATCATTAGAATCAGAACCGGCAGCAGTACATAATGAACAGGTTCAGACATTATTTGCAAATGGCGCAGACATTGATGCATTTATAGATGAACATAAGGCAGCTATTAACGGTAAATAATAAGTGAGGCAGGTAGTGTTATGGAAAAAATGCTTGGAAATAAGAAATACATATTAATATTTATATTACCGGCGCTACTATTGTTTTTAGGATTTACCTTGATTCCATTAGTTACGTCAGGAATTTACAGTTTTTTTGAATACAATGGAATTGGAACAAAAACCTTTATTGGTATAAAAAACTACATACAATTGTTTACTGAAGACAGATATTTCCCACTTGCAGTAAAGAACTCTTTGATTCTTGTAGTGGCATCAGTATTTATTCAGTTACCTATATCATTAATTTTAGCTTTGGTATTATCAAGAGGAGTAAAAGGTGATGGATTTTTCAGAACTGTATATTTTATCCCGGTTGTAATATCAAGTATGGTCATAGGACAGTTGTGGCTTAAAATGTTTAATAATGATTACGGTGTAATTAACACCGTAATCAGATGCTTCAATCCTAAATATGACCACTCCTGGCTAACACAGAATGCTTTTATGACAGTTTTAATTCCGTCTATATGGCAGTACATAGGATATCATATGATTATTTTCTATGCAGGCATAAAGTCTATTTCAACAGACTATTATGAAGCAGCTCAGATAGATGGAGCGTCAACGTTGCAGGTTCATATGAAAATTACATTACCTTTACTTGTTCCGGTAATAAAAACATGCGTAATATTTGCAATAACCGGATCATTAAGAGCCTTTGACCTTGTTTATGTTATGACAGGTGGAGGTCCAAACCACATAAGTGAAGTTCCCGCTACGCTAATGTACAATAATTTATTTAGAAAAGGTTTGTATGGATATGGAAGTGCACAGGCGTTCTTTATAGTAATAGAGTGTCTCATATTTACATTTATAGTTAACAGAATATTTAAAAAAGCAGAGCAGAATGTTTCAGCAGTATAGGAGGGCACAATGAAAAAGAAAAAAATTATGGGAGCAATAAAATTTGCTATCTTATTATTAATTGCTTTAACTCAGTTGTTTCCACTATATTGGCTTATAACATTTTCGTTAAAAAGCAACACGGAAATATTTGGTGAAAATGTAATTGGACTTCCTCATGTATGGAGATGGGATAATTATGTGACAGCATTGAGTTCATCAAATTTAATCAGATATTTCCTTAATTCAGTATTTTATTCAGTGGTTACGGTAGTAGCAGCAGGAATAATTTCATCAATGGCAGCATATGCCATTTCAAGAATGATATGGAAATTAAGAAACCTTGTATATGGGTTATTTATGATTGGAATTATGATACCAGCGCAGGCAGCATTGTTACCATTGTTTCAGATTTTAGATAGACTGGGACTTAAAGGTGGATATTTAGGATTGTTAATTCCTTACATTGCCGGAGCGCTTCCTATGAGTATAATGATTCTGGTAGGTTTCTATAAAGGAATTCCAAGAGAAATGGAAGAAGCGGCTTATATTGATGGATGCGGAATTTTTAAATGTTTTATACAAATCATATTCCCAATGGTTAAATCAGCCATTGCAACAGCTTCAATATTTACATTCTTAGGAACATGGAATGAATTGATGTTAGCAAATACATTTGTTGACAGTGATGAGTTCAGAACACTTCCTGTAGGTATTATGTCACTTGCCGGACAGTATTCGACAGAATGGGGATTAATTGGAGCAGGTATGGTAATTGCAACATTGCCAACAATTATTATCTACTTCTTCTTGAGTAAGCAGGTACAGGAAAGTTTGGTAGTAGGTGCAGTAAAAGGATAAATTAATTTATCCAAATAATTTTATGGATGCAGGTATTGTGAAAGTGTATTACACAAAACAATCCGTAAGACATCTTATTAACACAATGTTATATAATTAGTATTGATAAACATATCAACTAGAACTCTCAATAGTTTGTTTATCATACCAATTAATTATATAGGTTATCATTAATAATTGTTATGTCAATTATTACTAATAGTTTTCTTTTTTACGGTACTACCGCTTTACAAATGTAGATTTGTGAAGCGGTAGTTTCTTTATGGGTATAAAAAGAGTAGATTTGGAGTCTGTTAGAAAGATGCTTAAAAGATAAAACACTAAATGCTTCTTAATTCCTATTGAAAAAGTATGAATTATGCTCTATAATACATTTATATTATTAAAGATAAAAGATGCCTGAGAAGTATTTGACGTTATAATTGTTGCAATTTTAATTAACGATTACGCAAAATAAATTTATATTATAAATTTAGGCATCTGTTAAATAATGAAAACTAATAGGAGATGTAAATATAATGAAAATTTCTACAAAGGGAAGATATGCATTGAGATTAATGCTTGATATTGCAGAACATTCGGAGGGAAATACACCGGTAAGTATAAAAGATATTGCAAAGAGACAGGAAATATCTGATAAATATTTGGAACAGATTATTTCAGTTTTAAATAAAGCCGGCTATGTAAGAAGTACAAGAGGACCTCAGGGTGGATATTTATTAAAGAAAAAACCGGAAGAATATACAGTAGGAATGATTTTAAGATTAACAGAAGGCTCATTAGCTCCTGTTGCATGTGTGGAAGATGATGCAGAACCATGTGAAAGAATGACAGGATGCGCAACTGTTAGAGTATGGCAGAAGATAAATGATGCAGTAAAAGATGTAGTTGATAATATTACATTGGCAGATTTAGTTCAGTGGCAGTTAGAAGAAAATCAAACAAATGACTATTGTATTTAATCTAAATTAAATAAATACAACATAAAATAAGTGGAGCAGATGAAAAGCGTCTGCTCTTTATATATGTGATTCATAATAATTCGGTTAAAAAACCGGAGCGTTTGTACCGATTCCATTAGTTAATTTAACAATTGGAGGCAGGTATAAATGCTCCGACTTTTTTATTATAATAAAATTACACGTCTAATAATTTATTAACAGCATCCTGAATTTCAGGATGGTTTCTGTATTGTTTTATTAATTTTACTTCGTGACTTGTAAGATTAATAGGTTCTTCATCCGTGTATCCAAAAGTGCCTAAAATATTTTCAATATTATAAATTTCGCATAACATAAGCAAGGTATCAGCATTAGGTTGAGTTTGACCGCTTTCCCAGCCATATATGGTCTTTTCGGCAACGTTTAAAGATTTTTCTTTGAGTATACCTGATACATCACGCACACTCAATTTGTTTAACTTTCTATAATTTTTTAATACTTCAGAAATCTTTGCATTCTTCATCTTATTTACCTCTCTTTTCAATAATATAGTAAGAAAAAATTTACGTCAACAAATTCTCTTTTACAGAGAAAAAACTTCATTGCAATTCTCTCAAACAAAGAATATAATGTAGATATTAGTAAAATTTTCTTGGGAAACGAGAATGGTGGTATCGAATGAATAATCAAAAGAAAAGTAATAGCAGGGTATCTGAAAATATAGTTGAGTATATAAAACGTAATAAAATTTCAGTTGCCCAGATAGAAAAAGATACAGGGATACATATGTCAGAATTCATAGATAATAATGCGGATTTTAGCGCAGGTGAATTCTTAGAACTATGTTCCTATCTGCATTTGGACCCGAAAGATATGAGATAACATTTGCAGATAAGAAAATAAGAGCAAATCTGCATTTAACTAACCCAAGGGATATGAGATAGGTGATAAAGTGCTTAAATACGTATGTAGAAATGACAATATAAAGACAAAAAGCAGCACATGTCCGGTGTGTGGAGAAAGAACTGAATTAGAAAAATCAGACATTTACTGGTGTGATAATTGCAAGGTTCCGCTATTTCAAAGTGAGTGCGAATGTTGTAGTGGAAAAGGGACAAGAATAACAACAGATATAAGACCGGTATTCCCGGAAGAAAGACTGCTTTTAGAGATTTTATTAGATAAAATCCCTGGGACATATGAGAAGGATTCAGTATGGAACTGTTCCGGGAATAAATATTTAATTAATGGTAAACGAATTAAATTTTCAGTTAAAGAATTAAAAAATAAAGATGTTGATGATATTAGAAGTAAATATGAAGAAGCATCAAAAAATATAAGTTATGAATATTTTGAACAATATGCAGATAAATTTGTTCAGGCGAACAGAAGCAGATACGAATTCATTGTAAGAGAAGCAGTGGATTACATTAAAAATTCTACAAAAGATTACACGGCAAAAGATATGTTTGTATCTTTCTCAGGGGGAAAAGATTCCACAGTTACATCAGATATAGTTATGAGGGCGTTAAGTGAGCCAAAGATATTACACATATTTGGAGATACTACATTAGAATTTCCGGAAACAATGAGATATGTTGATAGGTTTAAAAAAGAACATCCCCAAACTCCGGTTTTATCTTCGAGAAACAAGGATAAGGATTTTGAAGAACTATGTAAATTAGTGGGACCACCAAGCAGAGTAATGAGATGGTGCTGCACAATATTTAAAACCGGTGCGATACAAAGAAAGATAAAGACTTTATTTAGAAATAAAAACAAAATAATAACATTTTATGGAATAAGACGAAGCGAGTCTGCCAGTAGAAGTAAATACGAAAGAGAAACAGAAGGCTCTAAAATTACAAAGCAAATAACAATATCCCCAATTATAGACTGGATGGATTTTGATGTCTGGTTGTATATGCTTACAACAAAAATAGATTTTAATTATGCGTACAGATTGGGATATGCAAGAGTAGGATGCTGGTGCTGTCCAAATAACAGTGGGTGGTCAGAATTTTTGTCAAAAATTCATATGCCACAACAGTCGGAAAGGTTTAGGCAGATGCTAATTGATTTTGCAAAACAGATTGGAAAACCGGACCCTGAAGTATATGTAGATGATGGCAAATGGAAAGCACGTCAGGGTGGAAATGGCGTAGATTATGCAAAAAAGACAGCAGTTTCTTTTGAACCATGTGCATTGGAAGAAAATGCATTTAATTATGAACTGCAAAGACCGATTTCAGAACAATTGTATGAATTGTTTAAACCATTTGGATATCTAAATTTTGAATTTGGAAATAAACGACTTGGAGAAGTTTATGTTACGAGAAAAGATGGAAGACTAGTGCTTAAACTTCAGGGAAGAATTGGAAGTACAACGTTAAAAGTAACGATAATCGATTACAAAATAGATGGAGCTGCAAGTGTTAAGGCAGCAGAAGACAAAGTTAAATGTCAGATTACTAAATATCAAATGTGTATGGGATGCAGGGCGTGTGAGAGTATATGCAAGCATAATGCAATTGTTATTAAAGAAGATAAGGAAGGTAATCTTGATTATAAGATTTTGGATGATAAATGTGTAAGATGTGCTGAATGCGTTAATCATTATACGGCAGGATGTTATATGCGAAAAGTATTAGCAACGAAAAAAGGATAAAAATATGACAATAAAACTTAAAGGACATGAAACATTCACAATACGTGAAGGTTGGCTTGATAAAGGGTTAAAAGCGGTAAGTGACAATGGAAAAGTTTTTTCTGAAAACTATGGAGCAGATGCTTTAGGAGTTGGAAGCAATATGGCGAAAGCTATCAGATACTGGCTTAAAGCGGGGAAATTTATCGAGGAATCGCCTAAAAACGGAGCAAAGTTAACTGATATTGCAAAGATAATAAAAGATAATGACGAATATTTAGAGGATAGTTTTGCATTGTGGATTTACCATATAAATCTTGTATTTAATAAGGATATGGCAACAACATGGTATTTATTTTTTAATGAGACGAATATGGATGAATTCACTAAAGAGGAAATTGAGTATATTATTCTTGGAAAAATGCAAATATTAGCTGAAGGAAAGAAAATATCAGAGCGTTCATTAAGAGATGATATTTCGGTTCTTTTAAATATGTATGTGAAAGAAAGAATAGAAGATTATGATCCGGAAGAAAAGAAAATATCTCCATTTGCAAAATTAGGATTAATAAAGAAGGATAGGGATAGATATTTTAAAACACAGCCTGATAGAGAAGTATTGATAAACGAAGTATTTTTATATGCATTGATGAAATATTTTGAAGAAAAATCCAAAGATTCTGTTGGAATAGATGAATTGTTAAATGCACCATTGTCCCCGGGCAGGGTTTTGAATTTGAAAAGAATTGCATTAAATGAGTATTTAGATAATCTTGCGGCTTTAAATTACATAACAGTAAATAGAACGGCAGGACTTGATATGGTTTATTTGAAGAAAAATATTCCATTAAATGAAATAGTAGAAAAATATTACGAGAAAAATTAAAGATAAACTGTGAAGGAGCATAATATGAGCCAATTAAAGGATTTTATTGAAATAGACAAGAAATTTCAGAATTCAATAAACTTACAACTGGATATAGACAATAGAAAAAAACTCAACAGTTATATACCTACACGTTCATCAATAAATATATTAAATGGATTTCTTGAGAACGTTATTAATAATAAAGAAAAGGCAAATATCCTTATTGGACCATATGGAAAAGGCAAATCACATTTATTGTTGGTTTTATTGGCTGTTCTTAAAGAATCAGAAGATAAAACAACAGAAAAACTTTTAAATAAAATAGAAAAAATATCAGATGTGACAGCCAATAACGCAAGACTTATTCATAAAGAATATAAGCCATTTTTGCCAGTTATTATTTCAGGAACGGACAGGGATTTAAATCATGGGTTTGTACTTGGCTTAATGGAGGCTTTAAAGAAAAATGATTTGATGGACATTGCTCCTGATAGTGATTACAGCAAAGCTGTTGAAGTGATTGAAAATTGGAAAAATAAATATAAAAAAGTCTATAAGGAATTTGAGAATATTTTAACAGGTTATGAAACTAACGTTAAGGAATTAGAAAAAAGCCTTAAGTCAATGAATCGTAATGGGTTAGAAATTTTTAAGAAAGTATACCCTGAATTGACGGCAGGAAGTGAATTCAGACCGATGGTTCAGGACAATGCAATGACACTGTATAGAGAAATAAGCATTGCACTTAAAGAGCATGGATATGGTGGCATTTATATTATTTTTGATGAATTCAGCAAATATATAGAAGGGCATGAAAGGGAAACATTTGCCTATGATATGAAGATACTTCAGGATATGTGTGAATTGGCAAATAATTCAAAAGAACAACAGATACATATTACATTTGTTGCCCATAAAAGTATAAAAGAGTATGGAAATGCATTGCCTCAGGATATGATTAATGCATTTAAAGGTGTAGAAGGCAGATTAAAGGAAATAAGATTTATTGTATCAGCTCAGAATAATTATGAACTTTTGCAACATGTAATTAAGAAAAAAGGAACAGAATATAAGGCATGGCTAAAAGAGGAAAATAATAGTGAAATTATTAAAGAATCTTATAAAATACCATGTTTTCAAAGTATGTTTAAATTTAGCGATTATCAGCAGATAGTTGTAAAAGGTGCATTCCCAATGTTGCCTTTAACAGCGTATGCGTTACTTAATATAAGTGAAAAAGTAGCACAAAACGAGCGAAGCATTTTTACTTTTTTGGCAAATGACGAAAAGGGAAGCCTTGTCAATTTAATTGAAAACGGAGCAGATGAATTGCTTTCAGTAGATGTAATTTATGATTATTTTAAAAATTTATTTAAGGAAAGTATTTCACTTACAAATATTCACAATGAGTGGCTAAAGGCAGATTATGCTTTGACTAAGGCAGAATCTTTAGGTGAGGAAAAAGTAATTAAGGCTATAGCCATACTTCATATGATTAATAAAAATGAAGAGGTACCGGTAAAAAAAGAAGAAATTCGTCTGGCTACAGGACTTAGTAAAGAGGATTTTACAGGATATTTGCAGAAATTAGAAAACAAGGAAATTGTAAAATACCGTAATAAACTTGGAATATATACTTTCAAAAATAATATTGGAATTAATTTGGATAAGTATATGAACCAGATGATTGAAAAGCAGTCATTAAGCTTAAATTGGGCAGAAGAGTTTGCAAATATTTCTGAATTAGAATATGTACTTCCTAAAAAATATAACAGGGAATACACTATGACACGTTTCTTTAAATATGTGTATATGACACAGGAACAGTTTCTTAGTGTAAAGAATTCAAACTATTTGTTTGATACATATAAAGCTGACGGATTAATTGTATGCATTGTAATGTTAAAAGAAAATGATGCAAATGAAGTAAAGGTGCATACAGATAAGCTTAAGGATGAAAGAATAGTAGTAATTTATCCTAAAAAAGCATTTGGACAGCAGCAAAGCATCAGAAAATTAAAAGCCGTAAAGGCATTGCTTAAAGATAAGAATTTTATAGATGAAAATAAAGTTTTACAACAGGAACTCGAATTATATAGAGATGATTTAATTTTTGAAATTAATGGAGAACTTGAAAGTCTTTATATGCCTGAAAATGGAAATGATATTTGCTTTTACAGTGGACGTGATAGTGAAAAATTAAAATTTGAATCAGAAAAAAATTTTAACAGATTTTTAAGCGATATATGTTCTTCGTATTACGAAAATGCTCCTAAAATTAATAACGAGCTGATAAACAGACAGAATGTTTCAGCGCAGATTAAAAAAGCAAGAAATCAGATAATTGATGCTATTCTTGGAGAAGAAGACTTATCGGGATTTGAAAAAGGGACAAGTTCAGAATCAACTATTTTCAGGGCAACATTAGTTCATACAGGGATAATGGACAATAATGAATATGAGGCAGGATGCGAGAAAATTATAAAAGAGATAAGAGATTTTATAGGTAAATGTGCCGGTAAAAAAACATCTTTTGATGAGTTGTATTCAAAAATAATGGGAGAAAAATTTGGTGTAAGAAAGGGAGTAATACCTATTTTTCTTGCAAATGAAATTGTAGGTTTGCAGGACACACCAATTATTTATCTTCGAGATAAAGAAGTTGATATATCAAGCGAAATACTAAATAACATAAATGAAAAGCCGGAAGAATATTTCCTATTCATTGAAAAAGAAAATATGGAAAAGGAAAAGTATCTCAATATTTTAGAAGAAAACTTTATTACTGAGGAAATAAAGAAAAAGAAACAGTCTAAGATGCAGAGATTAAGCAATATTGTTGAAAGTATGCACAGATGGTACAGGTCTATAGACCAGTATACTCTTACATTTACAAAACAAATTTTCAATAAAAAAGAAAATGGATATATAGAAGAGAAAACATTTGAAAAAATAAAGAAATTCAGAAAGATTTTTAAAGGGATAGAGTTAAATCCAAGAGAAGTCTTATTTGAGAAAATACCGGAAGCAATTTATGGAAATATTGATGATAATGCATATGAAAAATGCACACAGGAAGTTTTGAAAATAAAGAAATGCATGAGTGAAAATCTGTATTTTACAAAAATAAAAACTGCAACAGATATAAAGAAAATTTTTGGCGAAAAAGCAAATGACAGTCTTGGTGAATGTCTAAAAACATGGTATGTAGAGCAAAGTGAAAAAGCAAAGTCACATATTTTTTCAGAAAATATAACAGGTTTTATGACTTATATCGGACAGCTAAAAACTAATGACGAATTAGAAATCGTATCTAGAGTGTGCAAGATAATTTCCGGAATTTATATAAATGACTGGAAGAATGATTCTTTTGAACAATTTATGGATGAATTGGTGAGAGTAAAGGCGAGTGTTGAGGCAGTAAAGGAAAATAATGAATCAGGCTCAGGCGAAAACAGAATCTATATTGAAAATGGTGGAAATAAGGTAGAAAGATTTTATGAGACTGATGATGACGACAGCACAAGTTACTTTTTACAAAATGCTATTGAAGAAGCATTAGAAGAATTTGGGGATACGTTGGAACTTAATCAAAAAGTTTCGGTACTTGCAAAGGCATTGGAGGATTTATTAAGCAAATGAAATTAACTTATTTGGATAATGGGGCAACAACATTTCCTAAACCTGAAAAAGTATATCAGGCAATGGATTATGTAAATAGAAATCTGGCTGTAAATGCCGGACGAGGCTCGTATGATTTGGCTAAGAAAGCTACAGGTTTAATAGATGAAACAAGGACAAAAATGCTAAGTCTTGTTAATGGAGAACAGGTAGCTGATGTTATATTTGCACCTTCAGCAACAATTGCACTTAACATGATTATAGGTGGTCTTGACTGGAGTGAAAATGACATATGTTTTGTTTCTCCATTTGAGCATAATGCAGTAATGAGACCGCTCAAAAAAGCCCAGGATGAAAATAAATTTGAAATTAAGCAATTACCTGTTATTAGAGAAAATATGACAATTGATTTGGAAAAAATGGAATATTTATTTTCTGTTAATAATCCGACAAAGTTGTTTATAACACATATAAGTAATGTTACAGGATATATTTTGCCGGTAAAACAGATTGTGAAAATTGCAAAAAAATACAATTGTAAAGTGGTTATAGATGCTTCACAATCGCTAGGATTAATTGATATAGATTTGATTAATATGCAGGCGGATTTTGTTGTGTTTGCGGGTCATAAAAATATGTACGGACCATTTGGAATAGGTGGATTTTATATGAGAAAAGGAGAAAAAATTAATCCTTTTATTGCAGGAGGAACAGGTAGTGATTCACTCAATTTGAATATGCCATCCTCAATTCCGGGAATGCTTGAACCATCGAGTCCAAATATAGTTGCAGTTGCAGGTTTAAATGCAGCAGCAAATGTTATAAAAGAAGAAGGTATAGATTATTTTAAACACGAGAAGGGACTGACGGATTATCTTACTTTAGAATTAAGTAAAAACAAAAATGCAGTTATGTATTTGCCACCTAAAGATGCACATGTCGGAATTGTGGCATTTAATATAAAAGGTTATAAAGCGTCAGATGTAGGAATGATTCTTGATGAAGATTACAGCATTGCCGTTAGAACAGGGTATCATTGTGCACCACTTGTACATGAATATTTGGCAGACACAGATTATGTAGGTGTGGTTAGGGCAAGTCTTGGAAGATATACCACGAAAGATGATGTGGACAGGCTGATTATGGCAGTGGAGGAAATTGACGAAGGTTAGTAAGTAGTAAAAACAAATGAAAGTGTGAGGAAAAAACTATGGATTTAAAAGGAGCCGAAATACGTAATGTAAAAAATTTATGTAGTGAAATGGGAAGTAAGGAAAATGTTCCTATGAGAGTTAATATCCCTTATTATCAAAGACCTTATAAATGGGGAGAAGATAATATAAAAAATTTAATTAATGATTTTAAGAAAAATGAAGAAAATGGAAAAGATGGGAAAAAAGGGAAAAAGGAATACTTTGTTGGATCAGCAGTTATGGTAGTTTCAGCAGAAAAAAATCATGATGTCATAGATGGGCAACAAAGAATAACAACTATGTTTTTATTTACATATTTGGAATTTTTGTTACAGAGAGCTTATGTAGAAGAATTGCTTAGTAAAAAAAGAATTGCTAAATTAGATACAGCTCTTCAAAAGTTGGAAGAAATATGTAATATACTTTTTGGCAGTAAAATAGAAGAAAGCTTGAAAAAAGTTCATACAGAGATAATAGAAAAAGTTTCAGAAGAAGAGCAAGGGGACAATCTTTTTGATATTTTACTTGAAAATTATCAGAAAGCAGTTTTCTTACCTGAAAAAAACTTAACAGACGAAATGGAATATGCTGATAAGTATTATATTGAACAAAAAAAATTATTGAAGAAATGTGATTTGTCGTTAAAATATAATAGAGAATCATACAATGAAAAGTTGAAGGAAGCATTAAGTAGCTTTGTGATATTTTTAACAGATGTTCATAATCCTAAATGTAGAGTAGCTAAACAAAAAGAGGATGAATTGGTAAAACAGTATATAGATGCTATGAAATATGAGTTTAATGGATTGTGTAATATAATTTCCATAAAAGGCAAAAGTCCAATTGAATACACAAATGAATTAATTTCTGAAATCGACAGTATGTTAGAACATATTAAATTTTGTGTAATAATTACAGGGAATGAAAATGATGCATATACGTTATTTGAGGTTTTAAATGATAGAGCTTTAGATATAGAGGATTTAGATTTAATTAAAAACTTGTTTTATAAATGGTATTGTCACCATACAAAGGAAGATGATGATACAGTTGATGAGTGTATAGAAGAAGTGGATGAAATTTGGGTTGAAAAAGTATTTACTCCAATTACAGGAAAAGACAGAGCTAAGATGATATCTTATTTTGCAGCAGTATTTTTTACTGCTGATGATGCATTGAAATACAATGATAGCGAAAGATATAGAGAGGTTCTGGAAAATAAATATCTTAATAACAAAAACGAATATAATTCAGTAGATATCAAAAATGATATAGGTGTATATCAGATGATTGCAATTTTATTGGAAAATGTTGAATTAGCTTATCAACACAAAAATATGAAGTGTGTGGAAGCAGAAATAAGTGTAGAAAAATCAATAACATACAAAACTTTTCACTTATTAAATGCTTTAAAGCAATATGGTGTTTTATCAGCACTCATAAATGTTATTGTAAAACAGTATATTGATAATCATACTGGAACAGATGGAGCTATAAATATAGATGAATTTGGTAAGTATGTAGATGAAATAATAAAAGATTATAAAAATAATAATGAAAAATTTATTAAAATACATGAAATAGCTTTTGAATTATGGAGATTTGCATTACTTTGTCCATCCGCAGATATGCCTCGACAGGAAGCTAAAAAAATAATATCTTTAAATAATGTGAATAGACAAGAATTTTCATATACAATTTCTTTAGAAATAATGAATTCAATGAAAGAAGAATTTCTGAAATGGATTAATGCATGGAAATATGGGAAAGGTGATAGTGATTTAAAGGCAAAGGTTTTATTTATTAATTTATTTAACACAGAAAAAAGAGATAATTATTTAGAATTACTAGCAACAGGCAGGAGTTTTAGAACCCCAGATATTCAATTAGACCATATGGAGGCAGATAATATAAATCATAGTGCAGAGGAAAAATATTTTAAACCTAAAAATATAGGTGAGCAACGAAACGTATATACTGATACAATAGGCAATTTTATGATTCTTGATAGTAAAGATAATAATAATAAGGATAATAGACCATTAGAAATGGCGTTAGAATTTTACGACAATATGAGTCCACATCATTGGATGATTGAAGAAGTAAGAGAATTATTGCAGGATGATAGATATTCTAAAAGCGAGGGAGGTAGTGTGAAATATAGAGTTCCGGTTGAAGAATTTTTTACTGAGAGAAGAAACAGATTATTAAAATATTTCACAGCAATATTATCACGTAAATTAAATGATGAAAAAATGCCATTTGCATAGGGAAAATTCAACAAAATATCACATAATATAGATGTTGCACAATTTAAATAATAATGTTACACTTTGAATATAGAATATTCTAATAAAAATTAAAAGTTCGGCCGGAATATGGAAGGAGTATTTTTGCAAAAGTGGGAACAATTAGGTCTTTCTGATAATTTTATTTTTCAGAAAGCAATGATGAATGAAAGATTATGCACGAAGATTCTAACTGAAATAATTGGTGTTGAGGTTTCGAAGGTTGAGTATAAAGATTACGAAAAAACCATATCTATAAGAAGTGATGCTAAAGGCATAAGATTAGATGCATATATCAAAGGTGAAGACGCTGTGTATAGCGTGGAAATGCAGAATCTAAATATAGATAATCTGAAAAAAAGAAGCAGATATTATCATGATTTGATAGATTTGGATTTACTTGAGAAAGGTTGTAGATATAAGAATTTAAACAACACATATGTAATATTTATATGTGATTTTGATTTGTTTGGAGAAGAACAATATAAGTATACATTTACAAGTAAATGTGAAGAAGTTGAAGGATTATATCTAAATGAGGGAAGAACAACCATTTTTATGAATACAAAAGGAAAAATGGGAAACATTAGTGAGGACTGTAAAATTTTTCTTAGGGCAGTTAGAAGCCAGTTTACTGATGACTCGTTTTCTGTTATATTAAAATCAGAAGTGGAACGAATAAAATCAAGTACAGAATGGAGGACGGAGTATATGCGTTTGAGTGAATGGCTTGAGGATGAGAAAGAGTTAGCACGTGAAGAGGGTATGAAAGAAGGAATGAGGGCAGGAATAGAAGAAGGCAGACGTGTTGGCAGACAAGCTGGTATGGAAGAATTTTTAATATCATTGGTATGCAAAAAATTAAGCAAAGGTGAAAGTTGTGAGCAGATAGCACAGCAACTTGAAGAGAGCGTTGATGCGGTTGCTAAAATAAAAAAATTAGCAGAAGAGACGGTGCCTAAATATGATATAGGTAAAATACTGGAAAAAATATCAGAATAATGGAACTTGATTAAAAATAGGCTGTTCACTTAGTGACGGCCTATTTTTTGAAATTAATAAAAGTATAAAGTTATTTTGATATAAAAAGACAAAGTACTATATGAAAATAGTAAAAATAATGAAAAAAAAGTAAAAAATGTGAAATGAACAAAATTGAATGCAATTCTTTATAATGTTAAAATAGATTTAATTTTAAAATTTAGAAAAGGCAAAAGGAAAAGCAGGAGGTTTCATGAAAAAAAATAATGAGTTGGTAAAAAAGGGGCTGGCAATTATTCTTGCATTAGTTTTAACAGTAAGTTTAGTGCCTGATAGTGTAATACCGGTTAATGCAGCTACAGGCAAAGTTAAACTTAATAAAAAAACAGTTACAGTATCAGTAGGAAAAAAGAAAACTATTATTTTAAAGAAAGTAAAGCACAGAGTAGTATGGAAAATTGTATATGGCAAGAAGAATGTTTCAATTAAAAAGAAGGGAAAATATAAACAAAAAATTGTAATTAAAGGAAGAAAAGTCGGAAATGCTAAGATTAAAGCAATATATGGTAATAAAAAATTTACATTAAAGGTAAAATTAAAAGCGAATGAGGAGACTGTAAATAAATCAGGAGAAGGTAGTTCTGTTTTCACAACAAAATCTGTAGAATCATCAACAGTGGAAGTAACATCAAAGGACAAAGAAAACCAAACAGAAAAGGAAAACATTCCGGTTACATCAAAGGAAAATAGAGAAGAAATTACGACTAAAGAGGAAGATTATCCTATAGTAACAGAAGAATCAGAATCAATAATAGAAAGCACTATTGTACCAGTTACGACGGAAATTAAAGAGACAACAACGCAGGAAGAAACAACTACAAAGATTAAAGAAACAACAAAGGCACCAGAGACAACAACGCAGGAAGAAACAACTACAAAGATCAAAGAAACAACAAAGACACCGGAAACAAGACCGGAAGAGACAACTACGAAAATAGAAGAAACAACAAAACTACAAGAAGTAACTACAGAATTTCATGAGGAAGCTGAAACAGAAGAACATCCAAAGAATATAAATGTAGATTCATATATTAGTCAGGTTGATGCTGCAAGCTCAACAAAAGTTTCTACAAGTGCAAATGAAGGAGTGGAAAAACTATTTGACGGAAATATAAATACAAAAATGTGTACATTAAATGGATTCCCATTGCGTATTGCATGGCAGATGGAAAAACCAATAGTACTTAAAAAATATACACTTACAACAGCAAATGATAGTGCAGCTTATTCATATAGAAATCCAAAAGTATGGCATTTATATGGCTCAAATAATGGAACTTCATGGACACAAATTGATACTGTGACAGATAGTGGAATTGAAGCTAAAAATTTAGAAACATATACATATGAAACAGATGTACAAAAAAGTTTTCAGTACTTTTTAATTCAGTTTGAAGGTAATGGAACTAATTACTATGGATTTCAGTTAGCAGAGATTTCATTGCATGGAGATATAGCAGATGTAACTGATGAAATGGGTGATGATTTAATGACTTATTTCGAAAGCGTTTATAATGAACAGACAACTGCAAAAGGAAATGGAAATGAAATTCCGGCGAACATATTTGACAGCGATATAACAACAAAGTTATTTGAATTTTCTGGTAATTTTAGTATTGCATGGAAAATGAAGCAGGAAACTATATTATATAGTTATAGTCTTACAACAGCAAATGACAATGCAACATACAAAGGAAGAAATCCAAAGTCATGGATTTTATACGGCTCGAAAGATGGTTATAACTGGGAAGAAATTGATGTTGTAAATGAAAGTGGTATGGAAGATGAAAATTATAAGACATACAATTATGCAGTAGATAAGACAGGTTCATATAAATATTACAAGATGGATGTCAAGGCGTCTTATGGTAATTCTATTCAACTTTCGGAAATAGCACTTAGAGGTGCAACTGTAAGCCCAAGTAAATATGATATTTTATTTACAGGTGATTGGAATGATGTGACGGTTGACGGATATTTGGAAGAACTTACAAAATTGTTTTATAACAGTTACCCAAGATTATATCAGAGATGGGGAAACGGAACAGAACCGACAACGATAACATTTAAGGCAGACAAAAATTATAGTGGAGTGGCATATTGTCAGGGAACAACTGTATGTGTATCAACAAAATATGCTAACAGTCATCCAACAGACATTGGATTCTTTTCCCATGAAATTACGCATTCAGTTCAGCAATACAGTGGCAAATTGAATTACGGAGATGATGTTGCATGGTGGACGGAAAACATGGCAAATTACGGAGAATTTAGATATTTCCATTGGTCAAATCCAAAGTATGTACAAGTATATGAAGCAACAGATGAGACTCTTCAGGATTGGGGATACGAACAATACGGAAATAACAAATGGTTCTTTGCATATATGGATTCAAGATACCCAACGAGAAAAAATGCGGATGAAACATTGAAATATGGATTAATTGATAGTATTAATAAACTTATCAAAGATAACAACACAGGAAAAACATACACAGATGACCCATATGATACAACAACACCATTTAACAATGTTGTAAAACAGATTACAGGATATGACTGCATAGAATCCTTGAGAAAGAAATATGTAGAGGAATTAAAGGCTGGAACGTGGACATTTAAGGGATTTGCTAATTATGAAGATAACTGGGTAACAGAAAACATAGATGGAATTGCAAATCCTGAATATCCAATGGTAGGAGAAAAAATACATGGAAACAAAACAGCAGCACAGTTAAATAATACAGTTTCGGATGGAACAAATCTTTGTCTTAATGGAAAAGTTTATGAATGTTCAGGTTATACAAATGACAATGAAAGTGCTGATAAGTTAATTGACGGTAAACTGGATACAAAGTGGTGCGCAACAAGCTCAAATGTAACAAGTGGAGAATACAGCTTAAATGGAGTAAAACATTGGGTAAAAATTGACCTTGGAAAAGAGCAGGAATTTAATACATATACAATTTATAATACAAAAAGCAAAGAAGGATTTGGAAATGCCACAGAGTGGGAGATACTTATATCCAACAATAATAATGATTGGACATCAGTAGATTATCAGGCATCCAATAACTCAGCAGTAGCTTCATTTAACATAGGAAATCAGAAGGCACGTTATGTAATGATTAAGGTGTTCACACCAGATGACGGAGTCGGAACACTAAGATTATATGATTTTCAGTTGTATAACAAATAAAAGGCATATATTTATTCACAAAATACTACAATTAAATTGTAAAAATAATAAATAAAAAATATATTGCAAATGGAAAATAAATATGTAAAACGTGAAGGTGAAGTAGGTGAATATGTGTATTATTACATTGCATAATGTGATGAATTAAGAAATAGAAGAGAAGATATCATTATGCATAAGAATATTAAAAACAGTGCATATTTTAATTAAAACTTACAAATAATAAGAAATATATTTAATGCCAGAGTCGCTAAGCCGTAAACTAGTTTTGAATAAGAACGTTGCAGTTTCGGGCTTTTGACTCTGGCATTGTGCGTTATAAGAAAAAGCAATATTGAGAATAAAATATATTTCGTGAGATATTCAATTTTAACAATTGCTGCAAACACGCTTTGAAACCAAAATTTATATACCTATGCCAGGTATTACAAATCATACCTTGACAATAGGAATTAACGTGTTATAATGCATAGTGTAAATCATATCAATTTACTAGGAATATATACAATAAAACAATAGATTTAAGTTTGTGGAAAGGTAAGGTATCTGTTATGAACAAGACCATATACATGGATAATGCAGCAACTACAAGAGTGTTGCCTGAAGTATTTGAAGAAATGAAACCATATTTTTTGGAACAGTATGGAAATCCATCTTCTGTGTATTCATTTGTAAATGACGCTAAGAAGGTTGTAGATCAGGCAAGAGTTACAATTTCTGATTTTATAAATGCAAAACCGCAGGAAATTTATTTTACTGCAGGTGGAAGTGAATCTGACAACTGGGCATTAAAAGCAACAGCAGAAGCTTATGCAAATAAAGGAAAACATATTATTACATCAAAAATTGAGCATCATGCAATTCTTCATACATGCGAATATCTTGAAAGAAGAGGGTTTGAAGTAACATATCTTGATGTAGATGAAAATGGTATTGTTGATTTAGAGCAGTTAAAGGCATCAATCAGACCGGACACTATTTTAATATCAATTATGACAGCAAATAATGAAATTGGTACAATCGAACCAATAAAAGAAATTGGTGCAATTGCAAAAGAACACGGAATTTTATTCCATACAGACGCTGTACAGGCTTACGGACATATTGCAATTGATGTAGATGAAGCAAATATTGATATGCTAAGTGTTAGTGGTCACAAATTTAATGGCCCTAAAGGAATAGGATTTTTATACATCAGAACAGGTGTAAAGATCGGTTCATTTATTTATGGCGGAGCTCAGGAAAGAAAGAGAAGAGCCGGAACACTAAATGTACCTGGAATTGTCGGAATAAAGAAAGCAACTGAAATTGCAAGAGACACACTTAAAGAAAGAAGTGAGTACGAAACAAAATTAAGAGATTATGCAATTGATAGAATTTTAAATGAAATTCCATTTACAAGATTAAACGGAGACAGAAAAAAACGTCTTCCTAATAATATGAATTTCTGTTTCAGATTCATAGAAGGTGAATCAATGTTAATATTATTAGACCAAAAGGGCGTATGTGCATCAAGTGGTTCAGCCTGCACATCAGGTTCATTAGACCCTTCACATGTATTACTTGCTATTGGTCTTCCACACGAAATTGCACATGGTTCAATCAGACTTACAATTAGTGAGGAAAACACAAAAGAAGAAATAGATTTTGTAATTGATAATTTGAAACAGATTATAGAAAGATTAAGAGCAATGTCACCATTGTATGCAGATTACGTAGCAAAACATAAATAATATTTTAAATTTCAAAGAAGGAGGATAAACTATGTACAGTGAAAAAGTTATGGATCATTTTATGAATCCAAGAAACGTCGGCGAAATAGAAAACGCAAGTGGTGTTGGTACAGTTGGAAATGCTAAATGTGGCGATATCATGAGAATGTATTTAGATATTGATGATAATGGAATAATTAATGATGTTAAGTTTAAGACATTTGGATGTGGAGCAGCAGTTGCAACTAGTAGTATGGCAACTGAACTTGTAAAAGGAAAAACAATACAGCAGGCTTTGGAGGTAACAAACAAAGCAGTTATGGAAGCATTAGACGGACTTCCACCTGTAAAAGTACATTGTTCATTGTTAGCAGAAGAGGCAATTCACGCAGCATTATGGGATTATGCAGAAAAGCATAATATTAAGATTGAAGGTCTTGAAAAGCCGGTTAATGACATCAGTGAAAAAGAAGAGGAAGAAGAATATTAAACTACAAAAATTGAAATAGGACCCTGGGATTTATAAAAGTGAGAGGTTTTTGTAAATTATAATTGTTAAAAGATGTTAACTTTATAGTTTGCTTCACTAACCTCTCGCTTTTTTTCATTTATAATGATAAAATGATGTGGATATAAAAAGTATATCTAAAAAAGAAAAATAAAATTTTTGTAATTTTAAAATGAAAGGAACGATAAGAGTTTTATGGCAGAAAAAGTAGTCGTTGGTATGTCTGGCGGTGTTGATTCATCGGTGGCAGCATATTTGCTCAAAGAGCAGGGATATGATGTTATGGGAGCAACAATGCAGATATGGCAGGATGAAGATAATATAACAATGGAACACGAAGGTGGATGTTGTGGATGGTCAGCAGTTGATGATGCAAGAAGAGTAGCTTTCAGACTTGACATTCCATATTATGTAATGAATTTTAAAACTGATTTTAAAAAATATGTTATAGATTATTTTGTAGACGAATATTTGCATGGAAGAACACCAAATCCATGTATCGCATGCAACCGTTATGTAAAATGGGAATCGCTTTTGAAACGTTCAATGGAAATAGGAGCAGATTATATCGCAACAGGTCATTATGCAAGAATTATAAAATTGGAAAATGGCAGATATACAATCAGAAATTCAGTAACAGTCGAAAAAGACCAGACATATGCTTTATACAATTTAACTCAAGAACAGTTAGCTCATACGTTAATGCCTGTAGGAGAATACACAAAAGATGAAATTAGAAAAATAGCAGAGAAGGTTGGTTTGGAAGTGGCAAGCAAACCTGACAGCCAGGATATTTGCTTTGTGCCGGACCATGATTATGCTTCGTTTATAGAAGAAGAGTCAGATACTAAATGTATGCCCGGGAATTTTATATTAGAAGATGGCGAAGTTGTAGGTAAACATAAAGGAATAACGCATTATACCATAGGACAGAGAAAAGGACTTGGTGTAACATTTGGTAAGCCAATGTTTGTAAAAGAAATCAAAGCGGACACAAACGAAATCGTTTTATGTGAAAATGATACATTATTTACAAAAGAAGTGATTGTGGAGAATGTAAATTATATGGCAGTTGAATCAATAAACGAACCGGTAAGACTTGTTGGAAAAATTCGATACTCTCATAAAGGAGCACCATGTGTTGTTGAAGCAATAGATCAAAATACAATTAAATGCACATTTGACGAGCCGCAAAGAGCTGTAACGCCGGGACAGGCAGCAGTATTTTACATGGATGATTATGTGTATTGCGGTGGAGTAATTAAGTAAAGTGAAAGATTTTATTTGGAGGAAAAAAATATGGCAAGCGAAAAAGATATTGAAAATATTATTAATATGTTAGATGGAAAAGTAGCAGCAGGGACAAGCAGAATTAATTTAAATGTATCTGATGGCGTAAAAGACGGTGAAGTAAGAGAAGTTCATCATCATGGTCGTTGTGATGTTGGAAGCGCATGGGCAAAAGGAACAGTAAAGAATCCTGAATGTGTAGACATTCCAAATACAGATGCAATTGATGAGTAAGCGATAGTGGAATATTACGGAAACATAGTGCGTATCGCAGAGTTATCCGTAAAAATTTATAGCAAAATGAATAAAATTTAAAATGAAAAAGTATAATTACGGATGATTTTCAAAATTTGAGAGTCATCCGTAATTAATTTTATATAAAAAGAATTTAAAAAAAACCTTAATTCCTATTGACATACTATGAAAAGTAGGATATTATAGCATCAGTTGATAAATCATAGCGTTCTACTATGAAAACTATGAAATTGAAAGCGAGGATAAAACATGGTAAGTTTTGTACAAGGAACATACTATATTCCAAAAGATGATCGAATGTGTTGTTGTTATTAAGTAGAGAAAATTATTTGGGAAGTAGTATACATAATTAATACTTGAGGAAAGATAAGGAGTAAACATTATGGCAAAGAAAACAAGAGCAGAAAGAAATTTAAAATTTGAAACATTACAGTTACACGTAGGACAGGAAAATCCGGATCCGGTTACAGATGCAAGAGCAGTTCCAATTTATCAGACATCATCATATGTATTTAAAAATTGCGACCATGCAGCGGCAAGATTTGGATTAACAGATGCAGGAAATATTTACGGAAGACTTACAAATCCTACAGAAGATGTTTTTGAACAGAGAATTGCAGCACTTGAAGGTGGTGTAGCAGCATTAGCAGTTGCATCAGGTTCAGCAGCAATTTCATATACAATTGAAAACCTTGCACAGAACGGTGACCACATCGTTGCAGCAAAGAACATTTACGGTGGTACATACAACCTTTTAGCACACACACTTCCATCATACGGAATTACAACAACATTTGTTGATCCATTTAATTATGAAGAAATTGAATCAGCAATTAAGGAAAACACAAAGGCTGTATTTATTGAAACACTTGGAAATCCAAATTCAGACGTAGTAGATATTGAAAAGATTGCAAATATTGCACATGCACATAAGATTCCATTAGTAATCGATAATACATTTGCAACACCATATCTTGTAAGACCAATTGAATATGGTGCAGACATCGTTGTTCATTCAGCAACAAAATTCATCGGCGGACATGGAACAACAATCGGTGGTGTAATCGTTGATAGTGGTAAATTTGATTGGGAAGCATCAGGAAAGTTTACTTCATTAGTTGAACCAAATCCAAGTTATCATGGTGTAAGCTTTACAAAGGCAGTAGGACCTGCAGCATTTGTAACAAAAATCAGAGCTATTTTACTTCGTGATACAGGTGCAACAATTTCACCATTTCATGCATTCATTTTCTTACAGGGATTAGAAACATTATCACTTAGAGTTGAAAGACATGTTCAGAATGCATTAAAGGTTGTAGAATATTTGAATAATCATCCACAGGTTGAAAATGTAAATCATCCATCAGTATCAAAGGACCCTGAACAGCAGGCATTATACAAGAAATATTTCCCTAACGGTGGTGGTTCAATCTTTACATTTGAAATTAAAGGTGATGCACAGAAGGCAAAAGATTTCATTGATAATCTTGAATTATTCTCATTGTTGGCAAATGTAGCAGATGTTAAATCATTAGTTATTCATCCTGCATCAACAACTCATTCACAAATGACAGAAGAAGAACTTTTAGGTTCAGGAATCAAACCAAACACAATCAGATTATCAATCGGTACAGAAAATATTGATGATATTATTGAAGATTTAGAAGAAGCATTTAAAGCAGTGAAATAATGATACCCGCGATATGCAAATAGTGGGTAGGATTGTGGGAGTGCGTAGCACGGAACAATCCGGAGGCATCAAAGTTGGAGAATTTTGATACCAATATATATAATATAATATATGAATTGAAAAATATTGTAGTATAATAAAATTTGTAATAAAAATAAAACGGAACCCGCAAAACCCGCATTAAGCGTAAAAAGACAACGGAACCCGCAAGAAAAGAAAGAAGGATTATTATGGGAAAGATATATAAGGGAACTTTAGAATTAGTTGGAAATACACCATTAGTTGAATTTACACAGATTGAAGAAACTGAAGGTGTTGAAGCAAAGATTTTAGCAAAACTTGAATACTTCAATCCGGCAGGAAGCGTAAAGGATAGAATTGCAAAAGAAATGATTGAAGACGCTGAACGTACAGGAAAATTAAAACCAGGTTCAACAATTATTGAACCAACATCAGGTAATACAGGTATCGGCTTAGCTGCAATTGCAACAACTAAAGGATATAAGAGCATTATCGTAATGCCTGAGACAATGAGTATTGAAAGACGTAACATTATTAAAGCATATGGAGCTGAGATTGTTCTTACAGATGGCGCTAAGGGAATGAAAGGTGCTATAGCTAAGGCAAATGAATTAGCAGAAGAAATCGAAAACAGCTTTATTCCGGCACAGTTTGAAAATCAGGCTAATCCTGAAGCACATAGAAAAACAACAGGACCTGAAATCTGGGAAGATACAGATGGAAACGTAGATGTATTTGTTGCAGGTGTAGGTACAGGTGGAACAATTACAGGTGTAGGCGAATATTTAAAGAAACAGAACCCTAACGTTAAGATAGTAGCTGTAGAACCGGAAACATCACCTGTTTTATCAAAGGGTGAATCAGGACCACATAAAATTCAGGGGATTGGAGCAGGATTTGTACCAAACACATTGAATACAAAAGTATATGATGAAATTATTGCAGTACCAAATGAAGTTGCATTTGAATATGGAAAGAAAGTTGCAGCTAAAGAAGGTGTGTTAGTAGGTATTTCATCAGGAGCAGCCCTTTATGCAGCAATTCAGGTAGCAAAGCGTCCTGAATACAAAGGAAAGAATGTTGTAGTTCTATTACCTGATAGCGGTGATAGATACTATTCAACTCCATTATTCCAGTAGGAATTATGTATATATAATAACAACACAAAGACTCTCAGCCCTAACAGGTTGGGAGTTTTGTGTATTATATTGCTTTCTGTGCTGCTTATCAGGTTTTGAGTAAAGTTTAGAACCGTTTCTGTAACTATTATTTTATAGGTTCAAAATTCTCTTCAAACAATAATTCATTTGTTTCCATGATTGAGTAATTATTATTGATGGAAAAAATAATTATAGAATCTCTTGCATCCTTTGCATATAAGATTTTTTGTTTGCCAATAGTGAGAGCACGCTGCGTTTCAGTAAGATTCAGACCTATTCCAATGCAAAGTGCGATTAGTTTTTCACGTCCGATAACCTTTTGACCTTTAAAAATTTCATAACCATAAGTTCTATCGAGATTTGAATTCTTAATTGCCTGGCTTTTAGAAATCCCTTTCTCAGTAAGTTTATTTCCCAAATATTCGCCAAGGCTCAGTTCTTCATCTAAATTTGATGAAATATATGATTTTAAATCCTTTTGATTGTTAGCAGATTTTAATATCTTTAAAAGATCATCAGTAGGTTTCTCTGATAAATTTTTTATGTCTGATTTGTTCAAATTAAAACGTCCTTTCTTTTACGATAATCAAAAATAGTGTATAATATTAACTACATCAGTTTATTAAAAATGTAAAGGGAAATCAATATGACTAACAGAGAAAAATATATTTTGTCAATTTACGAAGAACTGTCCGATATGGGAAAACATGAAAATGTGAAATTAGTAAAAAATACTGTAAACGATGGAATATACATTAAAAAGACTTTGAAAAATTATAATATAGAAATATATAAAATTTTGAAAAACAGGCAAATCAAAGGAATTCCAAAAGTATATGAAATTATAGAAGATGAGAAAGAACTTATTATTATAGAAGAATATATACATGGACTGACTTTGGACAAAAAATATAATAAAACTGATGTGGAAACAGTAAAAAAAATCATGGAACAGTTGTGTAATATTTTAAAACAGTTACATAATATGAATCCGCCTATTATTCACAGAGACATAAAACCAACAAATATTATAGTTTCAAATGATGATGTTGTATATCTTGTAGATTTTAACATTTCAAGGGAATATGACGAAAATCAAAGTGTTGATACAGTAATAATGGGAACACAAGGATATGCATCACCTGAACAGTGTGGTTTTGCACAGACGGATTGCAGGTCAGATATTTATTCGATAGGAATGCTAATGAAAAATATACTCATGGTTGATGAGTATCCTGATAAAGAAACAAAGAGTCTTAAAAGAATAATAGATAAATGTACATCTATAGACCCTGAAAAAAGATATAAAAATATAGAAAAGTTAGAGCAGGCATTAAATAATAAATTGGGCGAAAGAATTAGTTTTCAGTGTAATGAAACTGATGAAAAAATAAAACAGTCATTTTTGCCACCTGGATTTAGAAGCGGAAAGATTGCTAATATGTTAATTGCATTGGCAGGATATGCAAGTATGATTAGTCTTGCAATGGCGATGGAGTCAAGTAGTTCTAATCCGGTTGTTAAGACAAAAGAAGATATAGTGTTCAAGATAATTATGCTAATAACAGAATTAGTTACAGTAGCAATTTACTTTAATTGGAGAGGAATAAGAGACGGACTTCCGATTGTAAAAGAAAAAAATATGTTGATAAGATTGATTGGATTTGCAATTTATCCGGTTACAATTCTCGTATTATTAATAGTTGTTGCATTGATAATTATATAAATTGTAAGTTATAAATGTAGGGTCACTTTAAGCTTAGTTTTGTTTGCTTAGTTTGCAAATTGCAATTAAATATACATATAAAACTATCCACGAAATTTAATAAATTAATGCAAATTTACAATTTAATAATTGTATGCTGACAGCATACCAAATATTTCCACAAATCCTATAAAATAGTTGTAAATCAGACACGGATTTGAAAAAAATTGATTTCAGAAACTTAAAGTAGTCATAAGTTTATTGATTATATTTTCAGTATTTACGAAATAAATTTTGATTTCAAAAATTAATCCGGTTAGAAATAACATTTTAGAAGGAGGAGAGTATAGGTGTGTTTAAATTTAAATACATCATACCAGGAAAATTATGGCAGGCGAGAAAAAGAAGAAAAAATGGTGGATAGCAGCAATAGTAATTGTAGTAATCATAATTGCAGCAGCAGGGGGGAACTCAGGAGATTCAGATAAATCAGGAACTGATTCAAACCCTAAAAAAGTGTCACAGACAGATGACAAAAAGAAAGATTCTAATGATGAAAATAAAGACGATGCTGATTCTAAAAATGATAAACAGGAAGAGTCAGTACAGACTGAGTTTGCAAAAGGTGATGTAGTTGAAACTAAAAGTTTGAAAGTCTCTTTTTTGGATTGTGGTGAATTTACTGATTATAGTGAATATTCAGAACCGGCAAAGGGAAACAAAATAATATATGCTACATTTGAATTTGAAAATATATCAGATGATAATGAATACATTTCTACAGGTGATTTTTCGTGTTATGCAGATGGATATGATTGCAAATCATATTATGATTTTGATCAGGAAAGTTTAGATGCAACTCTTTCAAAGGGAAGAAAAACAAAAGGAAAGATATTTTTTGAAGTACCTAAAGATGCAAAAGAAATAAAGATAGAATATGATATAAATTTCCTTACATCTGATAAGATAATTTTTGTATATCAGTAAGTGAAATAAAAATGCAAATACGGATAATATAAAAAATGGGAGCAAATTAAACAATAGATTGCATATCAGTTGAATATACCTCGACAATAAAATATTTGCAAAAACATAAAATCCTTTAAGTTAAGGTGATGTGCTTAGAAAATGGATAATTTTTCTAAAATGGCACAACCTATACTTAAAGGATTTTTTCCTTTTTAGTTTCAAAAATAAAGTATTTAATGCCAAAAAGTGTATTTTTCTTTAAATAGGAAAAAACAGTTGAAATAAATAAAGGATATTTGTATTATAAATGGGGTTAGGTAATATGTATTTGGTATAATATTTCAAATATAATTTCTCAAATATCTATCCTTGGTTTTGGAAATTCAAATTAAGTAAATTAAGCGTATAAGGAGAAGAATAATGCGTAAAACAAAGATTGTATGTACAATAGGACCGGCATCTACAGACGAGAAAATCATTACAGACATGTGTAAAGCAGGAATGAACGTTGCGCGTCTCAATTTTTCACATGGCACACACGAAGAACAGCAGAAAAAAATTGATATAATTAAAAAAGTTAGAACAAAATTAAATCTTCCTATAGCGGTTATGTTAGATACAAAGGGACCAGAATATAGAATTAGAACATTTAAAGACGGAAAGATTGAATTAAAGGCTGGAGACCCATTTACTTTTACAACTGATGAAGTAGAAGGCGACCAGACAATAGTCTCTGTATCTTATAAGAATTTGAACAAGGATTTAAATGCAGGGGACAGAATTTTATTAAATAATGGTTTAATGGAATTTGCCGTAAAAGAAATTAAAGGAAACAACATTATTACTGAAGTTACAGTAGGTGGAGTTTTATCAGATAGAAAGAGCATGAGTTTTCCTAATAAAGTATTAAAGCAGAAATATTTAAGCGAACAGGATAAACAGGATATTTTATTCGGAATTAAAAACGAAGTTGCTTATATTGCATGCTCATTTGTATCACAGAAGCAGGACTTATTAGATGTTAAGCAGTTTTTGAAAGAAAATGACGGTGAAGATATCGACCTCATTGCAAAAATTGAAAATCAGGCAGGTGTAGATAATATTGAAGAAATTTGCGAAGCTTGTGAAGGCATTATGATTGGCCGTGGTGACATGGGTGTTGAAATTGCATACGAAGAGCTTCCGGCAATTCAGAAGCATTTGATTACTAAGTGTCGTATGCTTGGTAAACGAGTTATTACAGCAACAGAAATGTTAGAGTCAATGATTACAAATATCAGACCAACAAGAGCTGAAATATCAGACGTTGCCAATGCTGTTTACGATGGAACAAGTGCAATCATGTTATCAGGAGAAACTGCAGCAGGAAAATATCCGGTAAAAGCTGTAGAAGTAATGGCTAAGATTGCTGAAAGAACAGAACAGAGTATCCATTATGATAAAAGATTTAGAAATTTTGATTTCCAGATTAGAAATGAAATAGATGCTATTTCACATGCAACATGTGGTATGGCTATTGATATTAAGGCAAAAGGAATTGCTGTATGTACATTATCAGGTATGACAGCAAGAATGATTTCAAGATTCCGTTCACCGGTTGATATTGTAGGTCTTACAACAAATGAGAAGACATGGAGAAAATTAGCTTTATCATGGGGTGTAACACCTATTATGGTAGAAGAATTTGATTCTACAGAAGTTTTATTCTACACAGCTAAGAAAACAGCTAAAGAAGTACTTGGCTTAGAAAAAGATGACAGAATCGTAATTACAGGTGGATATACAAATGGCACATCAGGTAATACAAACTTAATTAAAGTTGAAAGAATTTAATTAGCTGATTTTGAAAGATGAATAATTAGAAAAATTTAAATTAAAGAGGAACTGCGAATAATTGTGAATGCTTTTATTTGCAGTTCTTTTTTAGACATTGTATTGTATGTTTAATTAGATTAATTGTTACTAAAAAGATTATTTCTACAAATTTATATTGACAAACAAAAGAATGTAAAGTATATTGTAGTTAGTTAAGACTAACACAAAGTTTTAACAACTAACTGCACCTATAAAATCGGGCATAATGCAACACGAAAGTGTTTAGGTCATAAGTAAGTTTCTACCTCCAATGAAACATGACTTATGACTGATAAAGCCCGTAATTTTTTTGATCTTCAAGTTAGCTGTGACTAACCTAAAAGATAATAAAATGGTTGGGAGGTAGACAATATGTTTGAACAGGAGTTAATAGAACATTGTTCTCCGACTTTAGCATCCATTAAGGCAGCAAGCCTGTTTACATATACATATAAATCATTAAATGAACTTCATTTAAGAGTGGCCTATTGGAATTCAAAAATGAAGAGAAAAGGTATTACATTTGACATTTTGTCAGAAAACGTAGGAGTGGATAAAGCCCTTATATATGTTTACAGAAGGGCAGATTTGGAAAAAATATTAAACAGGGATGAAATAAGAAGTTTCTTATTAAATCATGGATATTTGATTGATGACAATGAAATTGTCGGAGGCGTTAATTGCGAAAACATAATACTCCAGTTAAAGAAGAAATTTGAAAAGTTAAATCAGTTTCCACATGAAATAGGAATATTTTTAGGATATCCAATAGGTGATGTAAAAGGCTTTATTGAAAATCATGGGTGCAATTGCAAATGTACAGGTTATTGGAAAGTATATTGCAATGAAGAAGAGGCAACAAAGACATTTCGTAAATATAAAAAATGCAGAGATATTTATATGAATCTTTGGATTAGTGGGCGTAGTGTTATGCAATTAACAGTTGCAGCTTAAATGAATATAAGTAGGCAGATTAGTTATAACACGTAGCACATAATAATTAGTCAGTTATATTCTGAAAATAATATCATATAATAAAAAACTTATGAATAATCATAAGCAAATATAAATAAGGAGGATTTTAACAAATGAGTAAAATCGCAGTAGTATTTTGGACAGGAACAGGTAATACATCAACAATGGCAACAGCTATAGTTGAGGGAATAAAAGAAGCAGGTGCAGAAGCCGAATTAATTGCAGCAGCAGATTTTGGTGCAGCAAAAGTAAAAGAGTATGATGGAATTGCATTTGGATGCCCTGCCATGGGAGACGAAGTTTTGGAAGAAAGCGAATTTGCACTAATGTTTGATGAGTGCAAACCTGAATTAACGGGAAAGAAAGTAGCATTATTTGGCTCATACGGTTGGGGAACAGGCGAATGGATGGAAAATTGGGAAGCTGACTGTGCAGCATCAGGAATTAAACTTGCAACAGATAGTGTAATTGCTAATGAAATGCCTGATGAAGAAGCCCTTGCAGCATGTAAAGCTCTTGGAGCAGCATTAGTTTAATATAATAATTAAATAGTGTTTATACAAAACAATCTCAAATGTGAAATAGCTTTGATATAAAGCAAACCGAATAAGGTTTGATAACTACTCCTGAAAATCTGTTAAAAGGTATTGAAGATGTTGTATATGAAGCAGAAATCAATGAACAGGATGTAAATTCAATTATGAACAAATATACAGTTACAAGTTTGTCAAAAGAATATGCAAAGATTAGGGTGCGTTTTTTATGTGATGGGATTCCGGATGTGGACAATGCAAAAAAGGCTTCACCAACATTAGAAGATTTATATTTGCATATATTTGGAGACAGATAGACATGTATTTTTAGCAAATATTTGCCAAAATGATTGAAAATAACTGAATATGATGTATTATTAAAAAGGTTTCATTTGAATAAGTAAAGGATTAATAAGTAAGAATCAGCTAATTAGAATTAGACTACAAAATTTTGGTAACAGTCACACAGAATACTTATGATAAAACGTACTTATGGTAGAATAAAACTTATAAATTTAGTAAACATAAAAAGAAAAGGTTGGAACAAATTATGAAGATTGGTTTTGGATGCGATCATGCAGCAGTAGATTTAAAAGATAAGATGATAGCTTATATGAAAGAAAAAGGCTATGAATGTGTAGATTACGGTACAAATTATGATGAAAATGGAGAAATCATTAAATGCGATTACCCTAAGAAGGGAATGGAAGTTGGCGAAGCAGTTGTAAATGGCGAAGTAGATTACGGCGTTTTAATGTGTGGAACAGGAATCGGTATTTCAATGGCTGCTAATAAAGTTCCGGGTGTTAGAGCAGCAGTATGTAGTGACCCATATTCAGCTAAACTTACAAAAATGCATAACGATGCTAATATAATTGCATTTGGCGCAAGAGTAGTAGGAGATGAGTTGGCAAAAATGATTCTTGACGAATTCTTTGGAGCTGAATTTGAAGGCGGCAGACATGAGAACAGAGTAAAGATGATTACAGAAATAGAAGAAAAATACAGCAAATAATATTTGTGAAATAAAGTGGAATAATATTTTATAATGTATATGTAGATACCGGTTAAGAAGTGCAATTTTATATATAGATTATTAAAAAAATGGTTCATATTTTATATGGAATTTATATGGCGTTCATAAAATAATGGTTGACGGAAAGAAATGAATGTATTATTCTACTTTTGTTAGTTAAATAAAATGATTAATTTATCTTATTCAGAGTTGGCGGAGATACAAGGATCTGTGATGCCACGGCAACCCCTATATGGAAGGTGCCCACCTGAGCGAGCAATCGATCAATAAGATTTGAAAACCTTGATTTCAAATCCACTGTTTAAAACAGTGGATTTTCTTTTATGAAATTTTGGATAAATCTGCTAAAAGATAAATTAGATAAAGCTTAAGAAAAGGAGAACGATGATGGAGAAGAGATTATTTACATCAGAATCAGTAACTGAAGGACATCCTGATAAAATCTGTGACCAGATTTCAGATGCAATATTGGATGAGTTAATGAGACAGGACCCTATGAGCCGAGTAGCATGTGAAACATCAATTACAACAGGTCTTGTTTTAGTTATGGGTGAAATTACAACGAAAGGTTATGTTGATATTCAGAAAATAGTTAGAGATACAGTAAGAGAGATTGGATACGACAGAGCAAAATATGGCTTTGATGCAGATACATGTGGTGTTATAGTTGCATTAGATGAACAGTCAACAGATATCGCAATGGGTGTTGATAAAGCATTAGAAGCAAAAGAAAATAAGATGAGTGATGAAGAAATTGAAGCAATTGGTGCAGGAGATCAGGGTATGATGTTTGGTTTCGCATCAAATGAAACAGAAGAATTAATGCCACTTCCAATTTCATTAGCTCACAAATTAACAAAACAGCTTACAAAAGTAAGAAAAGATGGAGTGCTAACATATCTTAGACCGGACGGAAAGAGTCAGGTAACAGTAGAATATGACGAAAATGATAAGCCTGCAAGAATTGAAGCAGTAGTATTATCAACACAGCATAATCCAGATGTTACACAGGAACAGATTCATGAAGACATAAAGAAATATGTATTTGAACCGGTACTTCCTAAGGAAATGTTAGACGAGGATACAAAATATTTTATCAATCCTACAGGACGTTTTGTAATCGGTGGACCACATGGTGACAGCGGACTTACAGGAAGAAAAATCATTGTTGATACTTATGGTGGATATGCACGTCACGGCGGCGGAGCTTTCTCAGGTAAGGACTGCACAAAGGTAGACCGTTCAGCAGCTTATGCAGCAAGATATGTAGCTAAAAATATTGTAGCAGCAGGAATTGCTGAAAAATGCGAAATTCAGTTATCATACGCAATTGGTGTTGCACAGCCAACTTCAATAATGGTTGATACATTTGGAACAGGAAAGATTCATGATGATAAGTTAGTAGATATCATTAGAGAGAATTTTGATTTAAGACCGGCAGGAATTATCAAGATGTTAGATTTGAGAAGACCGATTTACAAGCAGACAGCAGCTTATGGTCACTTTGGACGTACTGACCTTGACCTTCCATGGGAAAAATTAGACAAAGTTGATGTATTAAAGAAATACTTATAGATATGTTAAGATGTTGGGGTCAAAGGCCCCCAACTTGAGACCTGATAAGGCAAAGGGATTAAATTATATCGAAATAAAAACATAACTATAATTTAGGTGTTTTTGAACCTGTATATTATATTTTGAATTATAAACCACATGGCCAAAAAACAATATGGCTATGTGGTTTTTTGAATGGAGATTATTATGGGAAAAAATAAAAGATTATCGGATGATGTTGCAGAGACAATAATGTCGATGATAAAAGTTGAAAAAAAATATAATCCCGGTGATAAACTTCCAAATGAACTTCAGTTATCTGAAGAACTTGGAGTAAGTAGAATTACCTTAAGAGAAGCAATACGTATTTTAGTAGCAAGAAATGTATTGGAAATAAAGAGGGGAAAAGGAACATTTATAAGAGAAGATTACACTCCTAAAATGGTAGCAGGTCTTGAAGATACGGCTTCAGCAAAGGTTGATATAGATGACCTTTATGAAATGCGTCTTATATTTGAACCGGAGATAGCGTATTATGCGACCATAAGGGCATCAGATAGAGAACTAGAAAGAATATTTGCCATAGGTAAAGAAATAGAAGAACTGCTTTTAAAAGGCATAGATTATACACATAAAGAAATGATGTTCCACTGCTCCATTGCAAATGCAACTCATAATGAATTTATAAATCAACTAGAGCCTGTACTGCATCAGTCAATTGAAAAAGGTGTTTATTTGTATGAAACAGAGCATATTCCTGTAGAGCAGGTTATATCAGAGCATAGAATGATTATGGAATTTATGAAAAATAGAAATGCAGAAGGTGCCAGAAGTGCAATGCGGGTGCATATCATGCATGCTATTGACCAGTTAGAAATAAATAAAAATCAGGGTAATAACAAGGCTTAACTAAATGATTTAAAACAAAGCAGTACCCATTATTGTAAAAGCGTAAGAAATTGCCGTAAAAATTTGCAAAATAGCATAATAAATTGGGGGGAGAATTTAGATTTACAAGACAGACATAAAAAGTTTGCATAAAAATTTTTATGAAGAAAACAGACAACACTATTGACATAAGACAACGCGAGCGATATAATACAAAACTATAAGAAAAAAATAAACATTTTTATAAATGAGATTAATTAAATAGGAGGCATAAAATATTATGGAAACAGCAAGAATATTTTATCAGGAAGATTGTAACCTTTCATTATTAGATGGAAAGACAATCGCAATCATC
>OGXA01000376.1_pt1 | contig 40122 bp, 29 predicted proteins | sample 1576171 | NCBI WGS metagenome assembly OGXA01 (sample SAMEA3541587, study PRJEB24748) | human gut metagenome | biome: human gut; feature: human-associated habitat; material: faeces | place: China | collected 2012 | reverse complement strand
CCCCCTGCTCCCAAAGCAGGTGCGCTAACCGGACTGCGCTACACCCCGCTACTTTTTTGAAGGGTTGTTCTTTTCAAAAGCGGTGCAAAGATAGGGAGTATTTTTTAATTAACAATAGCTAAACGAATGTTTTTTATCTATTATTTTTCAATGCCTTGAATCTCATAGCTTTGCGTCTTTACTTTTTTTCTTGGCAGAGATCAAAAGCATCATCGGACGCCGTAATTCATCTTTCATGCCCGGGATGGTATCCAGCAATCTTTCGTCCGGTTGTGGCTCTATAAGTTCGCATATCTCAAATCCGGTTTGAAGGAGTCCGTTTATATACGTAGTCAGCGTTTTGTGGTATTTGACAACTTCTTCGCCCAGAAAGATTGCTGTGCGCCTGCCTTCCGTAAAATAGCGATCTACCGGCCAATGGATAGGCTTCCCGTCTTGGTCGTAATACCATTCCTGATTGCCATAGGCTGTAAATACCGGATGTTCTACGGAGAAGACGAAGGCGCCTCCCGGAGTTAGGCAGTTATTGATTTTCCTGCATATATCCGTAAAAGATTCGAGATAATGGAAGGTTAGCGAACTGATGACAATATCATAAGTATCCGGCTGGAAATCAAAGTCTTCGATAGCCATGCATTGGTATTCAATGAGTGGAGAAGGATTCCTTTTCTGGGCTTCTTCGAGCATTTTCTCCGAAATATCAATTCCGGTAACGTGTGTTGCTCCGTGTTCTATCGCATAGACACAATGCCAACCGAATCCGCAGCCTAAGTCTAAAACTCTTTTCCCTGCAAAATCGGGGAGCATTTTCTGCAATACATGCCATTCTCCGGCTCCTTTCAAGCCTTCCACCGAGCGGGACATTTGAGAATATTGACTGAAGAAATCGCTATTGTCGTATTTGTTTTCTTTCATAATTTAATAAGAGGATGAGTTGAATGAAAGCACAAATATATGATTTAATTTATATATTTATAGAAAAGGTATACATAAATCAGGGTAACCGTCTCAAAAGTTTGTTTCATTAGAGCACAGATTTGAATTAAATGCTACGTAGTGAAAAACATCTATCATAAGTATCATTCATTTTAATAGTATTCTCATTATCAAAAGAATAAGTATGATAGATAGCTTTAAAAAAATGTATCTATCATACTTTTACCAGCAAAAACAGGTTATCTATCATCAATAGAATAGTCGAATAAAGGCCCTATATGCATAAGATAGCTTGTTTTTGTTGCAATGAATCCGTATAAATCCGATGATCACGGCTTAATAATCCAACTTTAATGGCGATAAGTTTATAGCCCACACCTGTAAACCGTGCAGCCCGCATCTGTAGGCTGTACGGTTTGCAGGTGTGGGCTGTACAGCCTGCATACGTGGGCTATATAAATACCACCGTTCCCAATAGATTATTAAGCTGTCAAATACAGGTTATCATCCTATAAAACGTGCATCCCTATGCCTTTAAATGGGTAATCTCACCTAATACTACACTAAAATAGACAAAGTATAGGCATGATAGATAGCTGTTTTTTGCAATAAAAGTATGATAGATACCTTTTTTAAAAACGATCTATCATACTTATTCTTTTGATAATTAGAATTCTATTAAAATGAATGATAGCATGATAGATATTTTTTTCACTATGTAGCTATTCAATTTAAATCTTGTATCGGAATGAACAAGTCCATAGTGTGGTATATTGGGGTGTGGTTTCTTTGTACACGAATAATTTGTGAGTATGAACTATCTATCGATGTTTTCTGTTCTATAAATAAGAATTTTAAAATGAAAAGCCTTATGAAAACAAGAAAACAAAAAGAAACAGGTGAAAAAGAAGTCCACTTGTTAGAGCAAAAAGGATATGAAAAAATGGTGAATGAGATTGTTCCCGTTCAACAGGCGGAAGTATATCGCAAGCCGACTCATAAAGCAGTCAAAGAAGCTGTTAAGGAGTTAAATCCGGATACAAATAGTCTGGGCAGCAGAGGATGATTTATCCTCTACTGCCCAGATTAATCCATCGTATTAAAGGATCCAGAAGACTTTCGGTGGTTCTCATTTAGGGAAAGTAAGAACAAAACAGCTTCCTTTCCCTAATTCTGATTTTACGTTGATACTTCCGTCATGCAAAGCCATGATCTGTTTGCACAGGCTCAATCCGATACCCGAACCGGATGTTTTGGTAGTGAAGAAAGGAACGAAAATCTTATCCAAAACAGTTGGTAGAATTCCCTCACCATTATCAGATATTGCTAATGTCGGGTTGCCTTTAGAGAAAAACTTTATTTGTATTTCTTTATCTGCTTTCCGCTCGCACGTTTCGCGGGCATTTTTTAATAAGTTGATAAGCACTTGCTCTATCTGTGCACGGTCTGCATATAAATATAAATCGGATGCGGGCATTTCGAAATGAATATACTCTTCCGGAAATAATTTCTTTAAGTCCGTAAACAATTCGGCAACAGATACTTTGGTGCGGACAGGTGTCGGAATACGTGTCAGTCGCCGGTAATTCTCCACAAATCCCAATAATCCTTTACTTCTTCTGTGAATAGTCTGCATGGCTTGCAACATGATAGAATACTCCTTTTCTCCGAGTGATTCGGGGATTCCTCTTTCACTTAATGTTTCCGAAAGAGAGATAATAGGAGTGATGGAATTCATGATCTCATGTGTCAATACACGAATCAGCTTTTGCCAGGCTTCCATTTCATTTCGTTCCAGTACGGAATGGATATTCTTTAAACTAATTAGCCGTTGCTTTTTGCTTTGTGTGGCGAACGCACCTTGTGTGACAAATGTGGTGCAGGAAATTGCCATTTCCAGAACGATGCCATTTTGCTCGATGCGAATAATGGATATGTCATTACTGGTAGAAGCCTCCTGAAGAACTTCCGGAAGTTGTGATAGTTGCCCCAGATGAGTGACTGCTGCCTGATTCATCCATTCGATATGCCCGGTTACATCGGTTACGAGTACGGCGGTATCTACTTTATTCAATAAATTCTCGTAATATTGATGCTTGATTTCTTCTGCCAATAGCTTTCCCCGAAAGTCCTTTAATGCATTAGATAGTTCCTGTGCCCACTCATCCATCATTTTATTTTTAAAAGGAGGATGAAGATTCTGCGTTATATCGTTGTATCGGAGTCCATCCGTTAATTGCCGTAATAAGGCGATTTGTTTGAACTGTATTCGGTAGAGATGTATGCCGACGCCTATTAGAAGGAGAATACAGACGGTAGTACTGAACCATAACTGCCTTTGATACAGCAGACAACTGCTAATGGAAAGTAGAAAGATAACTATGATGTGCAGAATTACTTTAAACTCAAATCGTTTCATAAGCCTAATTTTTCAAGTTTGCGATATAATGCAAAACGGGTAATTCCTAAATATTCGGCAGCACGGGAGATGTTTCCGTTGCTGATTCGGAGTGCTTTCTCAATGGCCTGTCGTTCTAGTTGTTCGAGATTCAGTACCACTTCTTCCTCTTTTTTCTGTTTGGACGTGGTGTGAAAAAGAAAGTTTTCAGGTTTCAGCATGGAGCCGTCTCCTAAAATTACGGCACGTTCTATCGTATGTTGAAGTTCCCTTACATTTCCGGGCCATGCATATTTCAGCAGTTTGTTTTTGGCTTCCCGGGTCAGTCCGTGTATTTCCTTTTTATATTTACGGGTATAACGGTCCAGAAAGTGATCAGCAAGCAAGATGATGTCATTGCCACGTTCACGGAGTGGAGGTATATGTATTTCAATCGTGTTGATACGATATAATAAGTCCTGACGGAAATTCCCGTCTTCCACCATCTGACGGATATCAGTATTAGTGGCGCAGATTAAACGGACGTCAATGGGAACGGTTTGCGTACTTCCCAAACGACTGATTTGCCTTTTTTCGATGGCAGTCAGTAATTTGGATTGCATAGGAAGTGATAGATTGCCAATTTCATCCAGAAATAAAGTCCCGCTGGTTGCTACTTCCATTCGTCCCGCTTTCGATTTCTTGGCATCGGTGAAAGCGCCTTTTTCGAAGCCGAACAGCTCACTTTCAAACAATTGTTCGGGGATACTTCCCAGGTCGATCGTGACAAAAGGTTTGCCGTATCGTGGAGAACAACGATATATTAGTCGGGCAATCACGTCCTTGCCTGTACCGTTTTCTCCGAGAATTAGTATATTGGCATCTGTATTACTTAGTTTATTTATCGTGGTAAACACTTCCTGCATAACAGATGATTCTCCAATAATATCATTCTCCGAAGTATTCTGACCGCTAAGAACTTCCACTTGTTCTTTCAAAATGCTGACTTCCTGTTGTGACTGACGCAATCGCATTCCTGAAGTAAGCGTAGCCAGCAATTTATCCTTTTCCCAAGGCTTGGGAATAAAATCAGTAGCACCAGCTTTGATGGCCCGAACAGCTTTGTCTGTATCTGCATAGGCAGTCATGAAAATAACAATAGCCTGTGGGTCAATCTGCAATATCTGCTTTAGACTTTCAAATCCCTCTTGTCCGCTGATGGCATCCCGGCTGAAATTCATGTCCAATAAGATAAGATCGGGATGAAAAGTAGTCATGAAATACTCGATACGGTCGGGGGTAGTGGCTACTTTTATTTTTTCCGTATAAGGTTCCAGTAACAGGTTGAGAGCAAAGAGCACGTCCTCGTTATCATCTACTATAAGTATCTTTCCTAATTTGTTCACTTCTTCCATATCTTATAATCTATTAGATTCCGGGAGCAAAGATATGGATAAATCTCATGTGTTGTGTGTGCGATTGCGCACTAATTTTGTGCGTATATGCACACACAATCAACTGAATGGATATTGATAAATTGTTGAATGATAGTGATTTATGCAAATGGCACATCTTTTGAATGATGAATAACAAATAAAGCCAACGAATGAATCTGAAATTAATCTTCATATATCTCGGACTATTGTCGACAGAATTATTGATTGCTCAAAATCAAATTACAGAGTTATCATTGAAGCAAGTCATAGAAATGGCCCGTATGGAATCTCCCGATGCACAAACGGCACGTCACAGTTTCCGTTCTGCATATTGGAACTATAAATATTATCGTGCCAATTATCTACCGTCTTTAAGTTTGACATCCGATCCTAATCTGAACCGTGCCATTAATAAGATAACGATGGGAGACGGTTCGGTAAAGTTTGTCGAACAAAATTTATTGAATACGGATTTAACCTTGAATCTTTCACAGAATTTATCCTGGACTGGTGGTTCTTTCTTTCTTGAAACCTCTGCTCAACGTATGGATTTATTCAGCGAACATAAATACTCATGGCAGACTTCCCCTATTATGATAGGTTATCGCCAGTCTCTTTTTGACTACAATAGCCTGAAATGGGATAGACGGATAGAACCTGTACGCTATCAGGAGGCAAAGAAAAGCTACGTAGAGACACTCGAACTCGTATCAGCCAATGCGATTCATAAATTTTTTGCCTTGGCCACTGCCCAAAGCGATTACGATATTGCTTCCTTTAATTATGCCAATGCCGATACACTTTACCGTTATGCACAAGGCCGTTATAATATAGGTACCATCACAGAAAATGAAATGCTACAACTGGAACTCAACCGTTTGACGGAAGAGACGAATCGCATGAATGCCCGTATTGAGATGGATAATTGTATGCAGGAACTCCGTTCCTATCTCGGTATTCACGAAGACCGGGAGCTGCGTGTTCTTGTCAGTCCCCAAGTTCCGGATTTCAGTGTGAACCTGAATGAAGCACTGGTTTTAGCTTACGAAAACAGTCCGGACATACAGACGATGGAAAGACGCAAACTGGAAAGTGAGAGTGCAGTTGCGAAAGCCCGTGCCAATGCTGGCCTGAAAGCAGATATCTATCTCCGTTTCGGATTGACGCAGACTGCTGACAAACTGCCCGAAGCTTATCGAAATTTGTTGGACCAGCAATACGTGAGCATCGGCATTTCTCTTCCTATCCTGGACTGGGGGCGTGGAAAAGGACAGGTACGAGTAGCCCGTTCCAATCGTGATTTGGTGTACACACAAGTAGAACAGAGCCGGACAGACTTTGAACTGAACGTCCGTAAACTCGTCAAACAATTCAATCTGCAAACGCAACGTGTCCGCATCGCTGCCCGTACAGATGAAACAGCCCAACGAAGAAGCGAAGTGGCACGCAAACTCTACTTATTAGGTAAATCTACTATTCTTGATTTGAATGCCTCCATTTCAGAGAAAGACAGTGCTCGCCGTAACTATATTTCGGCTTTATATAATTATTGGAGTTTATATTACACACTCCGTAGCATGACACTATATGATTTTGAGCGAAATACGATGCTGACAGAAGACTATCATCTGCTGATTGAATAGAGAACAACGAAAAGTCAGTAAAGAATAGAAATTGAATCATAGCTAGTAGAAACTTGTAAAACACCAGATAATTTCATGGATATAAAATTAGAAAAGAAACCGTGGTACATTCGTTACAGATACTATCTGATAGGAGGGATATTGTTTGTCGCCTTCCTGATTTATGTGATTACTTTGTCTTTAGGTCCCAGAAAACTGCGGATAGATGCCGAAGATATACAGATTGCAGAAGTAAAAGTGTCTAATTTCATGGAATATGTGGACGTGGAAGGGCTCATTCAGCCTATACTAACCATCAAGATCAATACCCGTGAAGCAGGAAGTGTGGAAAGAATTGTCGGTGAAGAGGGAAGTTTGCTTCAACAGGGAGACACTATTCTTGTTCTTTCCAATCCCGATTTGCTTCGTAGTATTGAAGACCAGCGCGACGAGTGGGAAAAGCAAATGATTACCTATCAGGAGCAGGAGATTGAAATGGAACAAAAAAGTCTGAACCTGAAACAGCAAGCCCTTACCAACAACTACGAATTGGAACGCCTGAAAAAAAGCATCGCTCTCGACCGCGAAGAATTCCAGATGGGCGTGAAGAGTAAGGCTCAATTGCAGGTAGCAGAAGATGAATACGGCTACAAACTGAAAAATGCAGCCCTGCAGCAAGAGAGTCTGCGGCATGATTCTGCCGTTACGATGATACGCAAGGAACTGATCCGTAACGACCGGGAGCGGGAACGGAAGAAGTATGAACGTACTTGCGAACGGTTGAATAGTTTGGTGATTACAGCTTCCTTGAAAGGCCAGCTTAGTTTTGTAAAGGTCACTCCGGGGCAACAGGTTTCCTCTGGTGAAAGTATTGCTGAAATAAAAGTATTAGACCAATACAAAATCCACACTTCACTTAGTGAATATTACATTGACAGGATCACCACCGGATTACCGGCTACAGTGAATTATCAGGGAAACAAATATCCGCTGAAAATAACAAAAGTGGTTCCCGAAGTGAAAGACCGTATGTTTGATGTCGATCTTGTCTTTACAGGAGATATGCCCGATAATGTACGGGTTGGCAAGAGCTTCCGTGTGCAGATTGAATTGGGACAGCCGGAGCAAGCACTCATTATTCCGCGAGGCAACTTCTACCAGTCTACAGGCGGACAATGGATTTACAAAGTAAATACATCAAAGACAAAAGCAGTCCGTGTGCCATTGAGTATTGGTCGCCAAAATCCGCAGCAATATGAAATAGTAGAAGGTTTACAGCCGGGAGATTGGGTAATTACAACCGGATATGATACCTTTGGGGATGCAGAAGAGTTGATTTTGAAATAAACACATATAATTTATGACTTTACATTATATAAAAGTAGCATTTAGAAACTTGTGGAAGTACAAGGTGCAGAATATAATCTCTGTCATCGGATTGGCAGTAGGACTACTGTGTTTCAGCGTATGTATGTATTGCAGCCGTTTTGTAGAATCCACCAATCATTGTTTTGATAATTATTCCCGCATAGCAGAACTAAATTTTTATAATGAACAGACTGGGGATTATTTTTCCGGTACACAAGTAGCGTTATCCGAAGAACTTCGTACTTGGGCTATGGGCGAAGTGGAAGCGATTTCCTGTATGGCATATTCCCGTGAGCGTTCTTTTCTGGTTGAACTATCTTCGGATAAATCATTGCCATACGATCTTGAAATCATGGAAGTAGATACCCTATACGATAAAGTCTTTACTCCACAAATAGTAGTTGGTAGCTGGCAGACAGCAAGTCGGATGCCGAATGCTGTTATTATAAGCCGGTCCACTGCCATAAAGATATTTGGTCAGGTGGAAACTGCCATTGGCAAACACCTGACTCTAACAGAACGGCTTTATACTTCTCCGGACAGTACCCCGAAGGCAGGAGGTATTGTGTACACAGTGCAAGCAGTGATGGAAGATATTCCGCTGAACAATGGTTTTAGTTTTATGTGTCATATCGATGCATTGGTTATCAACGACAGTGAAGGACTTTTTCAGAGTCCGAAACGTAATGATATAACGGGGGCTCGGACATACGTTTTGTTATCTCCGCAGGCTGGCATTACCGATTTCGAAAAACAATTCTCCAAGCGCGACTATACTTATATCTTATATAACCAGACTTATACCGTTATTGCCCGCTATATAGGAAACCTATCGCAGGAGAAAGGTGCTTATATTTTGGGATGGGTCACCGGAATCGTCGGTACATTGATATTGCTGGTCGGATTGATTAATTTCTTTCATTTTCTCATCGGCTCTTTCTTGAATCGCACTAAGGAATACGCTATAATGAAAATGCTTGGTGCTGACTGGAAACGGCTGTTCTGCCTGTTATTAATACAATCTCTGATTGTCGTATTTGCATCCTCGTTTCTGGTTGTATGGGGTGTGGAGCTGATTGGTGATAGAATGGATTTTTCTTTACCAGGTCTCACAATGAATTTCCCTTCTGAAACACTTCTAAAGCATATTCTGCAATACATTGTTTTGCTTGTGTTACTTTGTGTGGCAGTCTGCTTGCTCGTCTCTGTCCGTATTCGCAGATTTTCCATACAAACAGGTATATATGGAGGCCAAAAGCGTCGTGGGAAACAATGGGGACGTAACTTTATGCTTGGCATCCAATTTTTAATTTGTTGGGTATTCGTAGCGCTGACCGTCAGCCTGTTCCTACAATCGGGAAAGATGACTGAAACCTTATTCCATACGTTAAGTCAGGAAGATAAAGAAGCGATTCTTAGTATACCGCTGGACTATTCATTCCTAGAGAATAAAGAGAAACTCGAAATGGTGGAACGTTTCAGGCAGCATGCCGGTGTGAAAGATATTTTGTTATCTGACATATCCTATACTCACGGAGTATCCGGAAACTTATTAATGACGGAGAAGGGAAATGATAACTCTTGGATTGATATCAATGTAATGTGTGTACCATTGAATTTCTTCACCTTCATGAACATTCCGATGACGGAGGGTAGGACGATCCGGACAAAAAAGGATCTCGTAATGGATGAAGTTTGGCAGAAAAGACAAAAGAGAGATATCATCGGAATGAACTTCTACGACTGGACCAGTGATTTTACCGTTTGTGGAGTATGCGCCCCCTTTCAGACAGATGTACATAATCATAATGGCGGATTTGCTTTCACACTTTATGATTCTTCCGAATACGTAGGGCACTGCTATGTGAAATGTTATCCCGAACAGCAAAAAGAAGTAATTAAATGGATTGAGACTATCCGTCGTGAAGTGCTGCCGGAGAATATTCCCTCCCAGGTACGTACATTTCAGGATGATTTGTACGAAGTGCAGGCACTGGAATATATCCTGAAAGACATCATTTCATTTTTTGCAATTGTAAGTATTATCATTACCCTGTTGGGAGTGTATTCCAGTATTACGCTTGATACAGAATGGCGCCAGAAAGAAGTTGCCATTCGCAAAGTGAACGGAGCTGGAATATGTTCTATCATCTGGTTATTTGCACGTTTGTACCTGATTTTGCTGGTAGCGACTGCCGCCATCGCTTTTCCGCTCATTTACGTGGTATTGCAACTGTGGAAACAAATGTACACCGTATTCTTTAATGATGGAATATTATACTGGGGAAGCATATTTGGGGGAGTAACCTTATTAACAGTAATCACCATTATTTTTAAAATACTGAAGATTGCACGTATCAATCCCGCAGAAGTAATCAAAAACGAATAAAAATATAATTCTAAAACAATACAGTTATGATTAAGACCATTAACTTACAGAAGATTTTCAAAACGGAAGAAGTAGAAACTTGGGCGTTGAATAACGTCAGTATCGAAGTGAAACAAGGCGAATTTGTAGCCATCATGGGGCCCTCCGGCTGTGGTAAGTCAACATTGCTCAACATTTTGGGGCTGCTCGATAACCCGACAGGAGGGGAGTATTACCTGAATGGAACGGAAGTCTCTCGGTATACCGAATCGCAACGTACCAGTCTTCGCAAAGGTGTGATAGGGTTTGTGTTTCAGAGCTTTAATCTGATAGACGAGTTGAATGTATACGAAAACATCGAACTACCTTTACTCTATATGGGTATTTCCGCTTCCGAACGGAAAAGGAGGGTAGAGGCAGCTATGGAGAGAATGGCTATCACCCATCGTAGCAAGCATTTTCCGCAACAACTCTCCGGTGGTCAGCAGCAACGCGTCGCTATTGCCCGTGCCGTCGTGGCAAACCCTAAACTGATTCTGGCTGATGAACCGACCGGTAATCTGGACTCCAAAAACGGTAAAGAAGTGATGGGACTGTTGAGCGAACTGAATAATGAGGGAACCACCATCGTCATGGTGACCCATTCACAACATGATGCCGGTTATGCCGACCGTATCATAAACCTGTTTGACGGACAGGTGGTGACTGAAGTTAGTATGTAAACACAAGCTATCAATAAAGAATATATCATGATAAAACACTATCTGAAAGTAGCCTTTCGCAATCTGATGAAATACAAGACACAAAGCCTTGTCAGTATCATTGGACTGGCAGTCGGCTTCACCTGTTTTGCGCTATCGGTATTATGGATTCGTTATGAGATGACTTATGATACTTTCCATAAAGGGGCTGAACGTATTTATATGGTACGTGCACATTATACTGATATTCCGGAACATATATCCAATTCAACTCCTTACCCTTTGGCAGCCTATCTTCAGGAAAAAATGCCGGAAATAGAAGCAAAGGCTACTACTTCTATACATCAGAATGTGAAAATCCGCATGGAAAATGATGAGTATGAAGTAGTAATGGCTGCGGCAGATTCTGCTTTTATGAACTTCTTTCATATACAGTTACTGAAAGGAACTGTCAACTTCTTGAAAGAAAATAATCCTGAAATTGCAGTAACGGAAGAGTTTGCTAAAAAGCTTTTTGGTAGTGAGGATGATGCTTTGGGAAAAGAAATGGAGGTAAACGGACGTTCCCGTCAAATAGGGGCAATTGTGAGTGGATGGTCCCGCCATTCCAATATTCCGTATAGTGTATTAGTCGCAGCCAGGCACAGTCCTCGATGGAAAAGTGGTCCTGAACAATTATTTATTCGTGTTCGTGCAGGGATGGATATGGATACATTCTGGAAAAAAATAAGTACCATGGATCTTTCAGATATTCAAAAAGAGAGTGAACTTTCGGATCTTCTGATAACCCGGATTTCAGCTTTGCGTTATTCTGATTATGTTTCCAAAATCGATGTTGTCATTTCCTTCAGCTATATTTTCTATTTTTCCTTAGCTGGTGGATTAGTTATCATCTGTTCACTATTCAATTACCTGACTCTTTATATCAGCCGGCTTTATATGCGCAGTCATGAAATGGCACTTCGTAAAGTGAATGGTGCCAGTAATAACGCTTTGTCCGTTCAATTTGCCATTGAACTGTTGATGATTTTGTGCATAGCTTTGGCGGGTGGATTATTGATGATAGAGATAAGCATGCCTTATTTCTTGAATTTCACTCAAATAGAAGCTGATTCGTATTATGGGGAAATCATTCTATATCTTCTGATTGTAATCATTCTGTCTTTCCTGTTTGCACAAATACCATTGTCTTACTTTCGTCGCCGGACATTGCAGGAAGCAATAAAAGGAAAGGGGGGATCTGCGAGACCTTACTTGTTTCGTAAGACAGGCATTGTGATACAGTTAATAGTCAGCCTTGTTTTTATCTTTTGCACAGTAATGATTATGAAGCAACTTTACTTCCTGAAGAATACTGATTTAGGTATGGAGCGTCATAATATAGGTAACGTTGCCTTATGGAATGGAGACATCAAACAATGGGAAGAGAAAATAAAAGCTTTACCCATGGTAACAGAAACGTTGCCTCCCTCATATTTCCCGATTATTCCTACAGGTCCGATGATGTATATCGAAATAAATAATTGGGATGATCTTCTCAAAATATCGGAGGAATCTCTCACTATCGGTATGATGCCTGCCAAAGAAGATTTTTTTGAATTTTACGGCTTGAAGTTATTGGAAGGTGAGTTTATATCAGATAAGAATCAAGGGAATGATGTCGTGATAGATGAAAATACATGCCGGAGATTTGGTTGGAAACAGGCCTTGGGAAAAAGTTTCTATTATGAGTGGAACGGTCAGCGTAGTGCCTATAAAGTTGTCGGAGTGGTAAAGAACTTTAGTTATCGCTCTCCTACAAGTAAACCGGGGCTTATTGCATTTCAACATCCCAAGGCACAGGAGTATCTGCTGAATCGAGCCAGTATCCTTTTTAAATTTAGAGAAGGTGCCTGGAATGAATGCCGTGAAGCAATAGAGAAACTGTATAAAGACGAATTTCCAAATGCTTATATGCGATTGTTTAATGAAGAAAAGGAATATGATAAGTATCTCCGCTCCGAAGATGCATTGATGAAATTATTGAGTATCGTATCATTGACATGTGTTATCATCTCCATATTCGGAGTCTTTTCATTGGTTACTTTATCGTGTGAACAACGTCAAAAGGAAATTGCTATACGTAAAGTGAACGGAGCACAGGTCTGTCATATCCTGCGTATGTTTTTCCAAGAGTATTTGTTGTTGATGACCATATCTGCCGTTGTTGCATTTCCGATAGGATATGTGGTGATGAGTCATTGGATCGAGAGTTATGTAAGACGGACAACAATGGATGGTTGGATATATATAAGTATTTTTGTTGTCGTAGCAGTCATCATTTTACTTTGTATCATTGGACGAGTGTGGAAAGCGGTGCGACAGAATCCGGCAGAAGTAATCAAAAACGAATAATAAAATAACAATATCATGATAAAACACTATCTAAAAGTAGCCTTTCGCAATCTGATGAAGTATAAGCCACAAAGTTTTGTTAGTATTATCGGATTAGCAGTTGGCTTTACTTGTTTTGCGCTATCGGTATTATGGATTCATTATGAAATGACTTATGATAATTTTCATGAGGGAGCCGATCGTATTTATCTGGCAGGCAGTAGCTTTCGTCTTTATGGAGACGGATTTACCTATAATTCATCTAGTTTTCTAGCTGATTATTTGGCAAAGAATTGTCCGGAGATAGAGAAAGTATGTCGTATCTTTTATGACTGGAATGAAAAAAAGATTAAGAATGAGGATGTTGAGTTTGTGGTACGACGTATAGAGGTAGATTCAAATTTCATTTCAATGTTCAATATTAAAGTATTGGATGGAGATAACCATCTACAGCTAAAAAAGGATGAAATTGCTATAACAGAAAATACGGCAAAGCGAATATTTGGGAAAGAATCTCCGATAGGTAAACACTTGATTTTAGAGGAAAGTAACGAAGAAAAAATAATCGTTGCAGTTGTAAAGTCATGGGAAGGACACTCTTTGTTTTCATTTGATATATTATTGCCATTTCATGATACAAACCCCAATTGGGGGAACCAACGATGCCAAACGCTTTTTCGTATTTATCCCAACTGTGATATAGAAGCATTGAAACAGAGGTTGTCAGAATATGAAGTACAACAAGATGGTCATAAATATCCAAATTCTACGCTTATTGCTCCATTATCCACATTGCGGAGTAGTCATCCGAGGGAAGATGTGAATGTGAAGTTGAATCATATTCGTCTTTTTGCATGTATTAGTGGTTTGGTGATAATTTGTGGAATATGTAATTATTTAACAATGTTGATAACTCGTATCCGGATGCGTAAACGTGAGTTAGCGTTGAGGAAAGTCAATGGTTCATCAAATGGTGGATTACTCACTTTACTTCTTACAGAACTTGTCTTATTACTAATTTTATCTTCAGGAATAGGACTGGTATTGATAGAGCTTATCCTGCCCACTTTCAAACGTTTGTCACAAATTGATGAGGGTACTTCATCTTTTTATATCGAAGTATTTGTTTATATACTATCATTGATTGCCGTGACAGTTGGTTTTGCATCTCTGCTTATACGATACATCAGCAGGCGAACTCTACTTAGTAATATAAACAAGAAATCCAATCTTCATCTCTCCGGCTGGTTTTATAAGAGTAGCATTTTATTTCAGTTGTTTATTAGTATAGGCTTTGTCTTTTGTACTTTGGTAATGATGATGCAACTTCATTTTTTACTAAATACTAGAGAACTTGGAATAGAACGGCATAATGTAGGAGCTGTTGTTTATTGTTCTGAAAATATCCCTTTCAAAGAAATTGTGAGTCAGATACCAGAAGTATCAGAATGTTTGAATGGTTTTCATACACCTATTCCTAAGATGTTCTATTCAACATATAGGGTAAAAGAATGGGATGGAAAGACCACTGATGGTGAACAATGTATTGATTTGGAAGATGAAACAATTAATCAGGACTATGCCGATTTCTTTGGAGTTGAGGTGCTGGACGGAAGCATGCTGGATGAAAAGGATGGAAAAAATATGGTTGTTATAAATGAAGCTGCTGTGAAAGCTTTCGGATGGACACAACCGATTGGAAAGAAAATTGATAAATTAGGAAGGCATTATATAGTGAAAGGGGTTATTAAAAATATTTCATATAATGCCCCAATACACCCGGTAGCCCCTGCTATGTTTTTTTTGCCGGATAATATAGGCAGAGGAGGTATTATATTCAAAGTGAAAGAGGGAACTTGGAATATTGTTTCTGAAAAGATAAAAGCGGAAGTGAATAAAGTTAATCCAAATGCAGAATTGATGTTGTCTAATATTGAAGAAGTTTACGACGCTTACATGAAATCAGAGAGAACATTGTGCAAACTGTTGAGTGTGGTTTCTGCTATTTGTATATTAATTGCGGTATTTGGTATATTCTCGTTAGTGACTTTATCCTGTCAGCAACGTCGTAAAGAAATAGCTATACGCAAGGTAAATGGAGCCAATATAGGAATAATCTTGAATCTATTCTTTAAAGAATATTTATTTTTACTTGTACTTTCATCGTTCTTTGCTTTTCCGCTAGGATATGCTATGATGAAGCATTGGCTTGAAAATTATATAAAGCAAACACCGATGGAATGGTGGTTATATGCAGTTATATTTATAGGAATGGGCCTTGTCATTTTCTTAAGCATCATCTGGCGCGTGTGGAAAGCCGCCCGGCAAAATCCAGCAGAAGTACTCAAGAGTGAATAAGATAAAATAAAAGTCTGGCACATTGATTTGTGTCAGACTTTTATTTTATTCACTTGATATGAGTGATTTATTTTTCGTAGATTATAAAAGATCCAATGCTTTAAATGCCTTAACTAGCTTTTCTACAGCACGGTCTATTTGATCTTTTGTATGAGTAGCCATTAATGCTACGCGCACCAAAGTATCTTGTGGTGCACATGCCGGCGGAATAACCGGATTGATGAATACACCTTCATCAAAAGCTAATTTGGTAACCATAAACGTTTTTTCCGTGTCACGTACGTAAAGAGGGATGATAGGTGATTCTGTTGCACCGATTTCAAAGCCAGCTTCACGGAAACGTTTCAATGCATAGTTGGTAGCTTCCCACAACGCTTCAAGTCTTTCCGGTTCATTTTGGATGATGTGGAGAGCTTCGAGAGCAGATGCAGTAGCAGCCGGAGTGTTGGATGCACTGAAAATATAAGTACGTGCGTTGTGACGTAACCAGTTGATGATAGAAGAATCAGCAGCGATAAATCCGCCGATAGAAGCCAGTGACTTGCTGAAAGTACCCATAATCAAATCAACCTCGTGAGTCAGACCGAAATGGTCGCAGACGCCACGTCCTTGTTTTCCGAATACGCCCAAGCCGTGAGCTTCGTCTACCATGATAGTAGCGTTGTATTTATGTTTCAAGCGTACGATTTCGGGCAAGTTTGCCAAGTCACCTTCCATAGAGAACACACCGTCCACTATGATTAGTTTCACTGAATCCGGATTGCACTTTTGAAGTTGCTTTTCCAGATCCGCCATATCGTTATGCTTATATTTTAATTGTTGGGAGAAGGAGAGACGACGGCCATCTACGATAGATGCGTGGTCGCGGTCATCGCAAATGATATAATCATTGCGGTCTGTCAAAGCAGGAATAACTCCGGAATTCACCGTAAAACCGGTTGAGAAGCAGAGCGCTTCATCTTTGCCTACAAAGGCAGCCAGTTCTTTTTCCAACTGAACGTGCAGGTCAAGCGTACCATTCAAGAAGCGCGAGCCTGCGCAACCGGAACCATATTTATGCATGGCGTTGATACCAGCTTCAATCACTCTTTCATCTCCCGTAAGGCCAGTGTATGCATTGGAACCGAACATCAACACTTCGTGTCCGCCCATTTCTACCTCTGTACCCTGCTTTCCTTCTATCTCACGGAAATATGGGTAAACGCCCTGTGCCATAAACTTTTGTGGCAGGTCGTACTTAGCTAACTTCTCTTGTAATAATCCCATGAATTATAATTTTTATACTCATACTCAGATCGTTCGCTGACGATCTTACATCCTTTTATCTTAACAAGTGTTTAAAAACAGGGGGCAAAGATAACAAAATTTGCTTTTATCTGTTCTTTTTAAGAGAAAAAAGTTGCTCTCGTATGATTAGAAACCTCTAATAGATTAAAATTTAAGATATTTATATTACTTTTGTCGTCTACAATCGACAAGAATAGCATGAACGAAAGAATGAAAAAAATAAAATTCGTCGTCAATCCTATTTCGGGAACACAAAGTAAAGAATTGATTCTTAACTTGCTGGACGAAAAAATAGACAAGGCGAGATACTCTTGGGAAGTAGTGTATACGGAAAGAGCCGGTCATGCAGTAGAAATAGCTGCCAAAGCTGCCGAAGAGAAAACAGATATAGTAGTGGCTATCGGTGGGGACGGAACGATCAATGAAATAGCTCGTTCGTTGGTGCATACTGATACCGCACTGGGAATTATTCCCTGCGGATCGGGCAATGGACTGGCGAGGCATCTGCATATACCGATGGAACCGAAGAGAGCATTGGAAGTGCTGAACGAAGGTTGCATGGATGTGATAGATTATGGTAAGATCAACGGTACAGATTTTTTCTGCACTTGCGGAGTGGGATTCGACGCGTTTGTCAGTCTGAAGTTTGCGCATGCCGGTAAACGGGGGCTATTGACTTATCTGGAGAAAACCCTGCAGGAAAGTCTTAAATATGAGCCGGAAACGTATGAACTGGAAACGGAAAACGGAGTCTCCAAGTATAAAGCCTTCCTGATTGCCTGCGGAAACGCGTCGCAATATGGAAACAATGCTTATATCGCACCACAAGCCACTCTGACAGATGGTTTGCTGGATGTGACCATTCTCGAACCGTTCACCGTATTGGACGTTCCTTCATTGGCCTTTCAATTATTCAATAAAACAATCGATCAGAATAGCCGTATCAAGACTTTCCGCTGCAAACAGTTGTGCATCCGCCGGACTACTCCGGGCGTCGTGCATTTTGATGGTGACCCCATGGAAACGGATGCCAATGTAAATATTCAACTGATTCAAAGAGGATTGCGCGTGGTAGTGCCACGAGCATCGGAAAAGGACGCAGCCAATGTGCTCCAAAGAGCGCAGGAATATATGAATGGCATCAAATTGATGAATGAAGCCATCGTCGACAATATAACAGATAGAAACAAGAAAATATTGAAAAAGCTGACAAAGAAAGTCTGATAAAATAACGGATTACTGACACCGAATTACAAATTATTGCGTACTTTTGCGCAGTTTTGGTTCGATCAAAATAAAAACGCGAGTGATAATCGTTTAAATAAAAAATATATGTTTAGAACGCACACATGTGGAGAACTTAGAATCTCTGATGTAAACAAGCAAGTCACGCTGTCCGGATGGGTACAGCGCAGCCGTAAGATGGGAGGGATGACTTTCATTGACCTTCGCGACCGTTACGGAATTACCCAATTGGTTTTTAATGAAGAAATTAATGCTGAACTCTGTGAACGTGCTAATAAATTGGGACGTGAGTTCGTCATTCAAGTGACAGGAACGGTTAATGAACGTTTCAGCAAGAATGCAAACATTCCTACCGGAGACATTGAAATCATTGTTTCCGAACTGAACGTACTAAATACTGCCATGACTCCTCCGTTCACTATTGAAGATAACACGGATGGGGGGGATGATATCCGCATGAAATACCGTTATCTGGATTTACGCCGTAACGCTGTACGTTCCAATTTGGAACTGCGTCATAAAATGACAATTGAAGTTCGCAAATATCTGGATAGTCTGGGTTTCATCGAAGTGGAAACGCCCGTTTTGATCGGTTCTACTCCTGAAGGCGCACGCGACTTCGTGGTGCCGTCACGTATGAATCCGGGACAGTTCTACGCACTTCCGCAGTCTCCGCAGACCTTAAAACAGTTGTTGATGGTTTCCGGTTTCGACCGTTATTTCCAGATTGCGAAATGTTTCCGCGACGAGGACTTACGTGCCGATCGTCAGCCGGAATTTACACAGATCGACTGTGAAATGAGTTTCGTTGAGCAAGAAGATATTATCACTACTTTCGAAGGAATGGCTAAACATTTGTTTAAGACTCTTCGTGGTGTGGAACTGAATGAACCATTCCAACGTATGTCTTGGGCGGACGCCATGAAATATTATGGTAGCGATAAACCGGATTTGCGTTTCGGCATGAAATTCGTGGAACTGATGGATATCATGAAAGGTCACGGATTCTCTGTATTCGATAATGCGGCTTATGTGGGTGGTATCTGTGCCGAAGGTGCTGCGACTTATACCCGCAAGCAGCTGGATGCATTGACCGAATTTGTAAAGAAACCGCAGATTGGTGCGAAAGGAATGGTTTATGCCCGTGTGGAAGCCGACGGAACGGTGAAATCGAGTGTAGATAAATTCTATGCGCAGGAGGTGCTCCAGCAAATGAAAGAAGCATTCGGAGCTAAACCGGGTGATTTGATTCTGATTCTGTCTGGCGACGATGTAATGAAAACACGTAAACAACTTTGCGAGCTTCGTCTGGAAATGGGTGCTCAACTGGGATTGCGTGATAAGAATAAGTTTGTTTGCCTTTGGGTGATTGACTTCCCGATGTTCGAATGGAGCGAAGAGGAAGGACGCCTGATGGCTATGCATCATCCGTTTACTCATCCGAAAGAGGAAGATATTCCGATGTTGGACACTGACCCGGCAGCTGTACGTGCAGATGCATACGATATGGTAATCAACGGTGTGGAAGTTGGCGGCGGATCTATCCGTATCCACGATGCGAAATTGCAGGCGAAGATGTTCGAGATTCTTGGATTCACTCCGGAGAAGGCAGAGGCACAGTTTGGCTTCCTGATGAATGCCTTTAAGTATGGTGCGCCTCCTCACGGTGGTTTGGCATACGGACTCGACCGTTGGGTGTCTTTGTTTGCAGGATTGGATTCTATACGCGACTGTATTGCGTTCCCGAAAAATAATTCCGGACGTGATGTGATGTTGGACGCACCCTCTGCAATCGACCAGAGCCAGCTTGATGAACTGAATTTGATCGTAGATTTGAAAGAGGGCGAGTGAAAGAATCTGTACGCATATTCCGTTTTATAGTCATCGGTACAATGAACGCTTTGATTATGGCGTTGGTTGTATGGTTAATGATGAAAGAAATGTCATTTGACGGCGACTATATGGTGGCTAATATAACAGCGTATCTGATAGCTCAAATCCATAACTTTCTCTGGTGCAAATACTGGATATTCCCCGTAGAAAATAAAAAGAATAGTATCTGGAAACAGATACTGCTCTTTTGTTCTGCTTTTGCCGTGGCTTACACCGCACAGTTTTTATTTCTTATCTTATTGGTAGAAGGACTGGACGTGAATGAATATCTGGCTCAATTTCTGGGATTGTTTATTTATGGAGGAGCTAATTTCCTAGCCAACAAGAAAATAACTTTTCAATGAAATAGTTATTAAATATAATATATAGAAAGGGCACAGAGTTTTAAATTTAGATTTTGACTCTGTGCCCTTCTTATTTCCTTACTGTAGCAGGGACATTTCCCACATAATAAATATAATAGGGACTGTCTGACAAGTCCCTCATTAATAATTTCACCCACGCTATAACTATCTGTAGCGTGGGTGATTTTCAATATTTAGAATTCGTTAGACAGTTCCTTTTTTTTGTGTTGTGATATTTATAAATATCCTCTCTTATGTCTTTGGGAGTGAACTTTATTGGGGAACTTCTGTATTGAACTTTAATCGAGGAAGCGTTTGGTAAGTCCTTCATATTCGTCAATCCGGCGATCACGGAGGAAAGGCCACCAGCGGCGGACGTTTTCCGAGCGTTCCATATCTATTTCCACTACCATGTTTTCCGGATGATCGTTTCCGGCTTGTGCCAGGAATTCTCCTTGCGGTCCTGCTACGAAACTGTTTCCCCAAAATAGGATGCCGTTTGTCTGTCCGGAAGGATCGGGCTCGTGTCCTACACGGTTGACGGAGATAACAGGAAGACCATTGGCAACGGCATGGGCACGCTGCGAAATAATCCAGGCGTTGAGTTGGCGGGCTTTTTCGTCGTCCGTGTCACTGCTTTCCCAGCCAATGGCAGTAGGATAAATTAAAAGTTCCGCACCTTTCAGTGCCATCAGGCGGGCAGCTTCCGGGTACCATTGATCCCAGCATACCAGTACGCCCAGCTTTCCTAAAGAGGTTTGAATGGGTTCAAAACCGATGTCTCCGGGAGTGAAATAGAATTTTTCGTAGTAAGCCGGATCATCGGGAATATGCATTTTCCGGTATTTACCCGCAATGCTTCCGTCGCGGTCGAATACAACAGCGGTGTTATGATATAGTCCGGGGGCACGTTTCTCAAAAAGAGAGGTGACAAGGACTACTTTATTGGCGGCTGCCAACTCGGAATAAAAGCCTGTGGATGGTCCGGGAATGGGTTCGGCGAGATCAAACTGGTTGGTGTTTTCTGTTTGGCAGAAATAAAGTGAATTGTGTAACTCTTGAAGCACAATCAGTTGCGCACCGTGAGCAGCGCAAGCCTCGATACTCTTTGCGAGGTTCATCAGGTTGACCCGAATATCTGCGGTATTGGATTGTTGGATGATTCCGACTTTTATCTTTTTCATGATGAATAATTACTTGGTTGATTCATTCGTTATTTTATAACTCCCAATGGGTATTGCATGGTGACACAATGCAGGGAACCGTGTTGCTTAATCAGGGCACGGCAGTCTATTCCGATTATTTGATAGTCTGGGAATGCTTGTTGTAACACTTCTCTTGCTTTTTGGTCATTTGCCGGCTGATGGTATGTCGGGTAGAGAATAACTTCGTTCATAATCAGGAAGTTGGCGTAAGTTGCGGGCAGGCGTTCGCCGTCTTCTTCGATCTTGTCCGCCATCGGTAAGGCTAACAGGCGATAGGGTTCTCCTGCTAAGGTGCAGAATGTTTTCAGTTGTTCCTCCATTGCGAGTAATGCTTCGTAGTGTTCGTCTTCTTTGTCGTCGCATTTTACGTAAGCAATGGTGTCGGTAGAACAGAAACGTACCAAAGTGTCGATGTGGCTGTCAGTGTCGTCGCCGGCAAGATAGCCGTGGTCTAACCAAAGAACCTTTTGCAGGTGGAAGGTTGATTTCAGGTATTCTTCTATCTCTACCTGGTTCAGTCGCCCGTTCCGCTGGGGAGACAGCAGACATTCGGAGGTAGTGAGCAGTGTGCCCATTCCGTCGCTTTCGATGGAGCCTCCTTCGAGAACGAAATCGAGGCGGTCTATATACTGGCCTTTCAAGGCTCCGGCTTCTACCGCTTGTTTGGTGATTTGATTATCCAGTTCGGAAGCAAATTTCAGTCCCCAGCCGTTGAATGTAAAGTCGAGCAGGGAAGGGGTGCCGGTGTCTATCATGGTGATGGCTCCGTGGTCGCGTGCCCATGTGTCATTGGTGGCACATTCCAGAAAGCGGACGTTGTTCATGTTGACGGTAGCAGCTATCTGCTTTTTCACTTCTTCCGGTTCGGGGGTGACAATCAATAGTAACTCTCGCTTCGCTATTTCCCTGGCTATGTTTATAAAACACTCTTGCACTTCTGCCAGCATGTATGCCCAGTCTGTACCGGCGTGTGGCCATGTCAACTGTATACCACTCTGCGTATGCCATTCGGCGGGCAAATGAGGGGCTCTCATTTCTACCTGCACGGTCATGTTTTTGCCGAAATTCAATTGCAAATCTTTCTCCGAGCCACTTGGGCTGGGAAGTCCAACCATGATTCCCATTAGACTATTATCTATTTGGTTATTTATAAAATCAGTTTATTGTCTGCGTCAGTCGTCAGTGTGCCTGTTACGCATCATTACGTATTATTATGAATTCGTTTCTTGCTTTGGCTTCCGGTCAAAGAACGGATTCTTAGAAGATGCACTTACAGGAATGGCCATTACCATCTTGCAGTCTTTCAGCCAGTTCAGGCGTTGTGCTGCCAGCCCGGCGGAGAACATCACACGTGTGTCTACACGCAAATCGGCTGCCATAGCACAGGCGGAACCTATGGCGATACCTACGTCTATGCTGTTCAATGCGCAGGGAACTCCTCCGGTACGTCCGTCGCAGGTGGTGAAGCCGCAATGACCGCAGTTTAAGCCTTGTGTCTGCTCGCGTGTTCCTATCAATACAACACATTCGGCACTTAAGATGTTGTCGGCATCACGAAGGAAAAATTTCATTCCGTGTTCTTCTACCATAGCTATCATAGTGTCCGATAGTTGTTTAATCTCTTCATCCGTGATTAGGGCCACTTCGATAATATCGATTCCTTTTCCTTTCGGAGCAGTACGCGCAGCCGTCATCATCTGGCGGGCTACTTGTAATACATGCTCATGACGGGCATCTCTTTCGTTCAGTATCATAACTTTTCTTGAATTAATTAGTGAGGCAAAGATAACGTTTTTCAAGAAAATAGTACCTTTGCCGGAGAGAAAGAATTAAAAACGCTATGCTACATATTAATAACGCCTGTATTGCTTTTGGTACGGAAGTGCTTTTCTCCGGTTTTAATATGAAACTGGAAAGGGGAGAGACAGCCTGTATCGTAGGGCAATCCGGTTGTGGAAAAACTTCGTTGCTGAATGCGGTGATGGGGTTTGTACCTTTGAAAGAAGGATCTGTGCGGGTAGGGGAAACATTGCTTGATAGATCAACCATCGATAGTGTCCGTAGGCAGATTGCATGGATTCCCCAGGAATTGGCATTGCCTTTCGAATGGGTGAAAGAGATGGTAGCTCTCCCGTTCGGACTGAAAGTGAACCGTTCTGTCCCTTTTTCGGAAGAAAGGCTTTTTGCCTGTTTTGATGAATTGGGACTGGAACATGAATTATATACCAAGAGAGTGAATGAAGTGTCGGGCGGTCAGCGTCAACGCATCATGCTTGCTGTAGCCGCTATGCTCAATAAACCTCTGATTATTATAGACGAACCTACTTCTGCTTTGGATGCCGATTCGACCGGTAGGGTCTTGTCTTTCTTCCGGCGACAGGCGGAAAGGGGAACAGCAGTGCTGGCCGTATCGCATGATAAGGATTTTGCTTCGGGTTGTCATTATTTAATAGAATTGTAACGATTGGAGAGAACGCTAACACGAATCGGATAGAATTGTTAAGAATACACTGTGGGAACGATTGATATATCATATTATAATCTTTTTATAGGCTTGCTTCTGCTTGCCATCCCGTTCTTTTATCTTTGGAAGTTTAAAACGGGACTACTGAAACCTGCCCTGATTGGTACAGTACGGATGATTATCCAACTGTTCTTTATCGGCATGTATCTGAAATATCTCTTTTTATGGAACAATCCCTGGATTAACTTCCTTTGGGTGATAATTATGATATTCGTAGCCGGACAGACAGCACTGGTGCGTACCCAGTTGAAACATCGTATCTTATTAATCCCTATTACGGTAGGATTTCTTTGTAGTGTTGTACTGGTAGGCTTGTACTTTATCGGTATTGTTCTTCAATTGGACAATATATTTAGCGCCCAATACTTTATTCCGATATTCGGTATCCTGATGGGTAATATGCTTTCGAGCAATGTGATAGCTTTGAATACGTATTATAGCGGATTAAAACGTGAGCAACAGTTGTACCGTTATTTACTGGGGAACGGAGCAACAAGGCAGGAAGCGCAGGCTCCATTTATCCGACAGGCCATTATTAAATCCTTCAGTCCGCTGATTGCGAACATTTCCGTGATGGGATTGGTTGCTCTTCCCGGCACAATGATCGGACAAATTCTGGGAGGAAGCAGTCCGAATGTTGCCATCAAGTATCAGATGATGATTATGGTGATTACTTTTACGGCATCTATGCTGTCGCTGATGATTACTATTTCATTGGCTTCACGCCGATCTTTTGACGCATATGGGAAATTATTAGAGGTAACCAAAGAACCCCGAAAATGACAATTACCGATCAGATATTCCGTAAAGTGGCTGAAACTTCTATTCCGCATTTTTTTATAACAGTGGAGTTTTCGGCATCCGGCACTGAAATGCCGGAACATATCGAATCGTTCCTGCGGGAAAAGCACAAAGCAATTCTTCGTGGAGCCAGCGGGCGTAAATTTATCTATAAAGAAGGAGAGTGGCGGCTTATTTTCACTTTCTTTCCTACCGACAGGGTGGTAGACGAGCGGTATGCGCTGAAAAACAAAGTACAGATGAAAAGCGAAAGATAGACGCTAAGACAACGGGTTATCTTTGCTTTTAGCTCCGGTTGTGAGCACATTGATTACTTGCCTTTCAACATTCCCCATAAGCAGCGAAGCTGCACGAATTGTTCTCCGGGTTGCACATACCCGCCTTCAAACATCTTTTCCGACACTTTAAATTTGGAAAGATGATGGCGTATGTACGTCTCTACAGCCGGGGATTGTTTTTTGACGAATGACATCAAATCGACCTTTCCATCTTCACGAATGAGAACATGGGCTTTGATGGTACGAAAGCCGTACTCTTTGCAGTGTTTGGTTTCTGCTTTATCAATCCAGAAGATAGCAGTAGCTTTGACCGTATCTGCCGTGCAATCTTCGGCATTGTCAATTTCTGTAGACTCGGTTACAGCCGTTTCCGTATTATCACTCTTTTTGAGTTGACAGGAGGTCGTCACAACTATCAGCAACAGTAGAGTCAGAATTGTTTTCATCGTATTTATTATTTAGTGGAAGTAAAAATACAGATTTTCAATAAATAACGGAAGTTTTACGCAGAATTTTATAATTAGTTTTTATTCCGGCATTGATTTTTATCCATATTTGTCCGATGAAAACAGGCAAAAGGCAAAAAGAATATACACTCTCTTTGCCTTTTGCCTATTGATAAAACTGAAAAATGAAATCAATTGTTTAATCTGAAACTGATGTAGATATAGTTAGGGTTTAGCGGAAGTCTTTCAGTTCTTCCTGTAATTTCTGGCGCGTGAAGAAGATACGGCTCTTTACAGTGCCCAACGGAAGATTCAGTTTTTCTGCAATTTCGCGGTATTTGAATCCGGAAACGTGCATGGCGAACGGAATTCTGTATTCTTTCGGAAGAGCATTGACTACGCGGTGCATCTCTTTCAGGTCGTATGTCTTTTCCGTACTTTCAAACCCTGCGTCTTGCGGTAAATTAAGATGGTAGAGATTGTCTGTATGGTCAATAAATGTCTGGTCACGAACTACCTTGCGATAGTTATTGATAAAGATATTGCGCATGATGGTATACATCCATCCTTTGAAATTTGTATCAGGTGTATATTTTTCTTCGTTATCTAATGCTTTTAATGAGGTTTCCTGCAGCAAATCGTTCGCTTCTTCGCGGTCTGTTGTCAGTTTGTATGCGAAACGTAGTAGTTCTTCCTGAACGCCTACCAAGTCTTTTCTGAAGCTTAAACTTTTCATATGTGTTGTTTTTAAAATGTGAGTATTCGTTGTTAAAATTTTGATGTTGCAAGTTTAAGGTATTTTGTCGATCCCGCTGGGGGAGAATCCGACGGAATTTAGGGGAATTTCTATCATCGGATAGTTTTTAGGTCTTATTTGATAGTTTTCGGGTGGTGTTTGATATCTTTTACGGTGGTCTCAAGAAAACGGATAACGATAAATTCTCTAAAAAACGACCGTTTAGTATGATTATTCCTTTTTTATTTATTATATTTGCAACCAAATTTTCTACCAAATAATGAAAATTAAGCAAATAGTAAGCGCCCTTGAACGATTCGCGCCTCTGCCATTGCAAGACGGCTTTGATAATGCCGGCCTGCAAATCGGATTGACAGAAGCGGAAGCAACAGGGGCTTTGTTGTGTCTTGACGTTACTGAAGCTGTGTTGGATGAAGCGATCGCGTTGGGTTACAATCTCGTCATATCTCATCATCCGCTGATTTTTAAAGGGTATAAATCCATTACGGGCAAGGATTATGTGGAACGCTGTATATTGAAAGCAATAAAGAATGATATTGTGATTTATTCGGCGCATACCAATCTGGATAATGCACAAGGTGGAGTCAATTATAAGATAGCCGAAAAAATCGGATTGAAGAATTTGAAAGTGCTTGAGCCGAAAGAGAATAACTTGGTTAAGTTGGTGACGTTTGTCCCTTACGCACAAGCTGACGCGGTACGCGAAGCACTGTTTGCTGCCGGATGCGGAAATATAGGCGACTATGATTCATGCAGTTATAATCTGAAAGGAGAGGGAACTTTCCGGGCAAAAGAGGGAACGCATCCTTTCTGTGGAACAATCGGAGAACTGCACCACGAAGAGGAGGTGAGGATTGAAACGATTCTTCCTTCCTTTAAAAAGGCGGAAACTATCAAGGCTTTATTGGCTGCCCATCCTTATGAGGAACCGGCATTCGACATTTATCCGTTATTGAACGACTGGTCACAGGCGGGATCGGGAATTGTCGGTGAATTGGATGAATCGGAGACAGAGCTCGAATTTTTGAAACGCATCAAAAAGACATTCGAAGTGGGATGTTTGCGTCACAACAAGCTGAAGGGAAGAGAGATACAGAGAGTGGCATTGTGCGGCGGTGCAGGTGCATTTTTGCTTCCACAGGCAATCCGGTCGGGAGCGGATGTTTTTATTACCGGCGAAATTAAATATCATGATTATTTCGGCCATGAAGAAGATATTCTGATGGCAGAGATTGGTCATTACGAAAGCGAACAATATACAAAAGAAATTTTTTATTCCATAATCCGGGATTTATTTCCTAATTTTGCACTCCAATTGAGTAAAATAAATACGAATCCCATAAAATATTTATAAGTAAAATGGCTAGAGAAGCAAAAAAAGATCCGAATGAGTTGACGGTAGAACAGAAACTGAAGACACTGTTCCAACTGCAAACGATGTTGTCTAAGATTGATGAAATCAAGACATTGAGAGGTGAACTTCCGTTGGAAGTGCAAGACCTTGAAGATGAAATTGCCGGTTTGAGTACCCGTATCGACAAGATCAAAGCTGAAGTGGATGAACTGAAATCTGCTATTGCCGGCAAGAGAGTAGAAATCGAAACAGCAAAGGCTTCAGTAGAAAAATATAAGTCACAACAAGACAATGTTCGCAACAACCGTGAATATGACTTCTTGACAAAGGAAATCGAATTCCAGACATTGGAGATCGAACTTTGCGAAAAGAGAATCAAAGAATATTCTGCTGATAAAGAAGAAAAAGAGGCTGAAGTGACAAAGAACGATCAGATTCTTAACGAAAGAATGAAAGACCTGGAGCAGAAAAAGAGCGAACTGGATGAAATTATCTCTGAAACCAAACAGGAAGAAGAGAAATTGAGAGACAAAGCTAAAGACTTGGAAACTAAGATTGAACCACGTCTGTTGCAGTCTTTCAAACGTATCCGCAAGAACTCTCGTAACGGATTGGGTATTGTGTATGTGCAACGTGACGCATGTGGTGGTTGCTTTAACAAGATTCCGCCCCAGAGACAGCTGGATATCCGCTCTCGTAAGAAAGTAATCGTTTGCGAATACTGCGGACGTATTATGATTGACCCGGAATTGGCTGGTGTGCAAATCGAACACAAGGTGGAAGAAGCTCCGGCAACTACTACCAAAAGAGCTATCAGAAGAAAAACTGCTGAATAAAGAAAGCAGTGAAGTAGTAAGTAAAGTTACTATTTTGATATATAAAGTAAGCCCTGCAGCAGTGCGGGGCTTTTTTTGTTTTAGTAAGTGCCCGTATAAAGGGAAATCGAATACTTCAAAATAATATTGCGTCGCGTGGGAGTTTTACTCCAATTTTACTCCGGTAAACAAACTTACCCTTTAGTTGTTATCTTTTCATTTCATAAAAACCTGAACTGATATGAGTATACGAGTGTGGGGCACATCGCTCCTTATGTTTCTTTCAACTGTAACTGCGGTTGGACAGACTGCAAACCGTTATTTGAAAGCTCCGCTCCCTAACGATTGGGAAGAGAGCGGGGAAGTGTTTCAACAGATACTTCCGGTGGATGACCATTGGTGGAAGTCATTCCAAGACGCCAAACTGGACTCTTTGATAGCTCTGGCAGTAGATCGTAATTATTCCGTTGCAATGGCAATCAACCGTATAGCCGCTGCCCGTGCCAATCTTTGGATAGAACGTAGTAATTTTTTTCCTTCCATCGGACTGAATGCAGGGTGGACCCGTCAGGAAACAAGTGGAAATACCAGTTCGCTGCCTCAAACAACGGATCATTATTATGATGCTTCGTTGAGTATGAGTTGGGAGTTGGATATCTTTGGCAGTATCCGCAAGCGGGTAAAAGCACAGAAAGAGAATTTTGCCGCCAGTAAGGAAGAGTACACAGGTGTTATGGTTTCGTTGGCTGCGGAGGTAGCCTCGGCCTATATCAATCTAAGGGAATTGCAACAAGAACTTGAGGTGGTGAAGAAAAACAGTGCTTCGCAGGAGGAAGTACTGAAAATCACCGAAGTACGCTATAATACCGGACTTGTTGCCAAGCTCGATGTGGCACAGGCTAAGTCTGTGTTGTATAATACGAAAGCCTCCATTCCTCAACTGGAAGCGGGTATCAATCAGTATATAACGACATTGGCCGTTTTATTGGGAATGTATCCGCAGGATATTCGTCCGGTTCTCGAATCCGGCGGAACACTGCCCGATTATATGGAACCGATCGGAGTGGGGCTACCTGTCGATTTGTTATTGAGACGGCCTGATGTACGAGGTGCGGAATTGAGCGTGAATGCACAAGCGGCATTGTTGGGAGCCTCAAAAGCGGATTGGTTGCCGAAAGTTTTTTTGAAAGGATCATTTGGGTATGCCGCTCGTGATTTGAAGGATCTTACCAAAAGTAAAAGTATGACTTATGAAATCGCTCCGTCATTGAGCTGGACTATTTTCAACGGAGGACAGTTGGTGAACGCAACCCGACTGGCAAAAGCGCAACTGGATGAAGCGATCAATCAGTTTAACCAGACGGTTTTGACTGCCGTACAGGAGACTGACAACGCTATGAATGGCTACCGGAATTCAATCAAACAGATTGTCGCCCTGCGGGAAGTGCGTAATCAAGGGATTGAGACATTGAAACTTTCACTGGAACTGTACAAGCAGGGGCTCTCGCCTTTCCAAAACGTACTCGATGCGCAACGTTCTCTGTTATCTTACGAGAATCAGCTGGTACAGGCACAAGGGAGTTCACTTTTGCAACTGATAGCCCTCTACAAGGCTTTAGGAGGCGGTTGGAGAGAATAAAAAAATCAATCAAAAAATATATAACCTAACAGATATGAAAAAACTGATGTATATCTTTCTTGCACTGCCTATATTGACAGGTTGCAAGGAGAAGAAAAGTACAGGAGCGATGGGAGGTATGCCCACTCCGGAAATTAGCGTGACCAAACCCATAGTGGAGGATATTACTTTGACGAAAGATTACCCGGGCTATCTGACAACTGAAAAAACGGTGAATCTTGTGGCCCGAGTGAACGGAACCTTGCAGTCTACCTCGTATGTTCCTGGCGGACGAGTGAAACAGGGACAACTGCTGTTTGTCATTGAACCTACTTTGTATAAAGACAAGGTGGAGCAGGCAGAAGCAGAACTGAAAACCTCCCAGGCTCAACTGGAATATGCCCGTAATAATTATAGCCGTATGAAAGAGGCTGTAAAGAGTGATGCTGTCAGTCAGATACAGGTGCTTCAGGCTGAATCGTCTGTGGCAGAAGGGGTTGCAGCTGTCAGCAATGCGGAAGCTGCTTTGAGCACCGCCCGTACAAACTTGGGATATTGTTATGTTCGTGCGCCGTTTGATGGCACTATCAGTAAGGCGACGGTGGATGTAGGAAGTTATGTCGGCGGCTCGTTGCAGCCGGTTACATTGGCTACTATTTATAAGGATAATCAGATGTATGCTTACTTCAATGTAGCTGATAATCAATGGTTGACGATGGCTATGGATAACCAACAATTACCTGCCAATCTTCCGCAGAAAATAATGGTTCAACTGGGAAAGGAGGGAACTGAAACTTATCCGGCTGCCCTCGACTATCTTTCACCCAATGTAGATTTGAATACAGGAACGCTGACGGTTCGTGCCAATTTTGATAATCCGAAAGGGATATTGAAGAGTGGGTTGTATGTAAGCATTACTTTACCTTATGGAGAAGCTAAAAATGCGGTGCTGGTGAAAGAAGGTTCTATCGGGACCGATCAGTTGGGCAAATATTTATATGTTGTAAATGATTCGAATATAGTTCATTACCGGCATATTGAAATAGGGCAGTTGGTCGACGGCACTTTACGGCAGATAGTGGGAGGACTTTCTCCGCAAGAACAGTATGTCACAGAGGCTTTGATGAAAGTCAGAGACGGAATGAAGATAAAGCCTCTTCCTGATTCTCTTCCCAAGAGAGAAAAGTAAAGTCCTTTGCTAACTGATTGACTAACAAATGAAATCAATAAAGGTGATGTACTTAAAACCGATTAATTAACAAAAGTAACTTTCTTGCTCCCTCTCTTGGGAGAAGGCTGTGGAAAGGCTGCTTTTAAACCTATATATTATGTTTTCTAAGTTTTTTATCAACCGACCGATATTTGCTACTGTCCTTGCCCTGCTTATTGTAGTAGCCGGTCTGGTCACACTCAATATATTGCCTGTGGCGCAATTTCCGGAGATCACGCCGCCAACGGTGCAGGTCTCTGCCGTTTATCCCGGGGCAAATGCTGAAACTGTTGCCCAAACAGTGGGTATTCCTATCGAACAGCAGGTGAATGGTGTAGATGGTATGCTTTATATGTCTTCCAATTCTTCCTCTTCGGGAGCGTATTCTCTGACTATTACATTCGCTGTCGGTACGGACATCGATATGGCAACTGTGCAGGTACAAAACAGGGTAAGTATCGCGCAATCATCACTGCCGGAACCGGTAGTAGTGCAAGGAGTCACTGTGCAGAAACAGTCTTCGAACATTGTGATGTTCCTGACAATGACTTCGCAGGATTCTGTATACAATAGCCTGTATCTGACTAATTATGCCAAACTGAATTTAGTAGACCAGCTGACACGTGTGCCCGGAGTGGGTGCTGTGAATGTTATGGGAGCTGGGGATTATTCGATGCGCATCTGGCTCGATCCGGAGGCTATGCGTATACGGGATATTTCACCGCAACAGGTTTATCAGTCTATCCAGTCGCAGAATGTGGAAGTATCTGCCGGATATATCGGTCAACCTATCGGGCAGGATAATAATAATGCTTTTCAGTATACATTGAATGTCCAGGGACGATTGAAATCTCCAGAACAGTTCGGCGATATTATTATCCGCCGCGAACAGAACGGAGCGATGCTTCGCCTGAAGGATATTGCACGCATCGACTTGGGTTCTGCGTCATATAGCGTAGTGTCACGATTGAATGGAAAACCTACGGCTGCCATTGCTATTTACCAGCAACCGGGTTCCAATTCGCTGGATGTATCCAAAGGAGTGAAGGCTAAAATGGAGGAATTGGCGGCAAGTTTCCCGAAAGGAGTTTCGTATAATGTCACTTTGGATACGACCGATGTGATCCATGCTTCTATTGATGAAGTGATGGTCACATTCTTTGAAACGACTTTGCTGGTGATTCTCGTTATTTTCCTGTTCCTGCAGAATTGGAGGGCTGTGATTATTCCTTGTATTACCATTCCGGTATCGTTGATTGGTACATTTGCCGTGATGGCGGCATTTGGTTTTTCTATCAATACATTGACGTTGTTCGGGCTGATTCTGGCAGTTGCCATTGTGGTGGATGACGCGATAGTGGTGGTGGAGAATGCTTCGAGGTTACTGGAAACCGGGCAGTACTCCCCCCGCGAAGCGGTGACGAAAGCGATGGGAGAGATTACAGGCCCGATTGTCGGGGTAGTGCTTGTATTGCTGGCTGTGTTTATTCCTACGATGATGATTAGCGGAATTTCAGGGCAGTTGTATAAGCAGTTTGCATTGACTATTGCCGCTTCTACCGTGTTGAGCGGTTTCAATTCGTTGACATTGACCCCTGCACTCTGTGCGTTGTTTCTTGAAAAGAGCAAACCTTCTAACTTCTTTATATACAAAGGTTTCAATAAGGCATACGACAAGACACAAGGAGTGTATGACAAGATTGTCAAATGGTTGCTTCAACGTCCCGGAATGGCTCTTGTTTCCTACGGTGTCTTGACTGTTATTGCTGTATTGCTCTTTATGCATTGGCCGTCTACTTTCATTCCGGACGAGGATGACGGATATTTTATTGCTGTTGTTCAACTTCCGCCTGCAGCCAGCCTTGAACGTACGCAGGCAGTGGGAGATAAGGTTAATGCAATTCTGGATTCTTATCCGGAAGTGAAGAATTATATTGGCATTTCCGGCTTCTCGATAATGGGTGGCGGCGAGCAGAGCAACTCGGCAACTTATTTTGTGGTACTGAAAAACTGGGATGAAAGGAAAGGGAAGGAGCATACGGCTGCTGCCGTAGTCAACCGTTTTAATGGTGAAGCGTATATGACTATTCAGGCTGCAGAAGTATTTGCGATGGTTCCTCCGGCTATTCCGGGACTGGGTGCTTCCGGCGGTTTGCAACTTCAGTTGGAAGACCGGCGTAATCTGGGACCGACGGAAATGCAACAAGCTATCAATGCGTTGCTTGCTTCTTATCATTCTAAGCCGGCTTTAGGATCTGTGTCCAGTCAGTATCAGGCAAATGTTCCGCAGTATTTCTTGAATATTGATCGTGATAAAGTGCAGTTTATGGGGATTGCCTTGAATGATGTGTTCTCTACATTGGGCTATTATATGGGAGCGGCTTATGTGAATGACTTTGTTGAATTCGGCCGTATCTATCAAGTGAAGATTGAGGCACGGGATCAGGCACAGCGCGTGATTGATGATGTCTTGAAACTAAGTGTGCCGAATGCGGCAGGAGAGATGGTACCTTTTTCTTCTTTCACCAAAGTGGAGGAACAGTTAGGACAGGATCAAATAAACCGTTATAATATGTACTCGACTGCTTCTCTGACTTGTAACGTTGCTCCGGGAAGTAGCACCGGGCAGGCCATACAGGAAGTGGAAGCATTATTTAAGGAACAGCTGGGAGATGAGTTTGGATATGAATGGACTTCTGTGGCTTATCAGGAAACACAGGCAGGAAATACGACTACCATTGTACTTGTGATGGCTCTAATTGTTGCTTTCCTGGTACTTGCTGCACAGTATGAGAGTTGGACCAGCCCGGTGGCAGCCGTTATCGGATTGCCGGTCGCATTATTGGGTGCTATGATTGGCTGTCTGATTATGGGAACTCCGGTCAGTATTTATACGCAAATCGGTATCATTCTGCTTGTTGCGCTTTCGGCAAAGAACGGTATTTTGATTGTGGAATTTGCCCGTGATTTCCGTGCCGAAGGTAATTCGATTCGGGAAGCTGCTTTTGAAGCGGGACATGTCCGCTTGCGTCCGATCCTGATGACATCTTTTGCTTTTGTACTAGGAGTGATGCCGTTGTTGTTCGCTACCGGCGCAGGTGCGCAAAGTCGTATAGCATTGGGAGCCGCTGTTGTGTTCGGTATGGCTATGAATACTTTATTGGCTACTATTTATATTCCTAATTTTTACGAATTGATGCAGAAATTGCAAGAGCGGTTCAGTAAAAAGAAAGCAGATGATGGTGGCGGGAAAGATGCTGCAACGCAGAAGTAAAAAGCTGTTTGAAGACTGTCTGGAAGGGTAGTTGGTATAGTGACGCTATCTGTTCGGGATAGCGTCACCATAGTAGGCAAATAGCGTCACTATCTTGAGGGGATAGTGACGCTATTTTATTCTTGTTGGTAAGTCTGTTTTTTAAGGCGAATACAGCGGATTATTTTATAAAAAATTGTAATCAGGAATATCCTGGAGGAACGTATAACTCTGATGTTCATAATCCATACGGCAGCAATAATGTTGCATTCCGTTGCTGACAATCAGGTAATCTACTTTCAGTACCATATTATACCGGGTGATCTGATCGAAAACAGCTTGCGTTATTTCAATGTGTGGTGCTTTATATTCTACAATCATCCGGGCAGATAAATCCCTCCGGTAAAGTACTGTATCGCATCGTTTGGTAGTACCGTTCAACTTCACCATTACTTCATTGGCAAGAAGGGTAGTCGGATATCCTTTGTGTTTTCGCTGAAGGGCAAGAAGGGCTTCGTCACGGGCGGCGGCGGAGGCATTGGCCGGAACGTCGCGGCAGCTTGGGCGGAAGCGGGTGCGGACGTCGCGCTGGTGGACATTCCCACCGCGAAGGAACGCCTCGAGCCGCTGTGCAAGGAGATGTCCGAGCGCTACGGCGTGAAGATCATTCCGCTGTACTGCGACGTGTCCGACAAGGCGCAGGTCGACAAGCTGGAAGAGGATCTCGTCCGCGAGCTTGGCACTGTGGACATTGCGCACATCAATGCGGGCGTCTGCCTGCCGGGCGACGACGTCGACGTCCCCTACGAGACCTGGAAGAAGGTCATCGACATCGACCTGAACGGCGCATTTTTGACCGCGCAGGTCGCACAGCACATCATGCGCAAGCACAACCACGGCGGCTCGATCATCATGACGTCCTCGCTGTCCGGCTACAACGCGAACTTTATCGGCGGCGGCCCGTCTCCGGTCTGCACCTATGGCACCGCGAAGGCCGGTATCTCCCAGATGGCGCGCTATATGGCGGCGGGTCTCGCGCCCTACGGCATCCGCGTGAACACCATCTCTCCGGGCTACATCTGGTCCGGCATCCATGAAGGCGTGATGGACAAGGCCGGACACGACATGTGCCTCGAGGTCGTTCCCATCAAGCGCTTCGGCACCACCGACGAGCTGCAGGGCGTGCTGCTCTTCCTCGCGAGCGATGCCTCTTCCTATGTGACCGGCATCAATATCCCCGTGGACGGCGGATATTCGATCTATTAAACACAACAGAAAGGACGGCTTTCAAAACATGGCCAAAGTTTACATTGAAAATGTGCGGGATCTGGTCGAAAAGGCCGGCGAGATCCGTGAGAAGCTTGCTCTGGCGACCCGCCGCATCGGCAACGTCCACATCGGCGGCCCGATGTCCGCGACCGACGTGACCACCGCGATCTACTACAAATACATGGGGTTCGATCCCGAAAATCTCGACGATCCCAACCGCGACCGCTTCATCCTCAGCAAGGGTCACAACGGCATCCTGCTGTTCACGATCTTCTGCGACATGGGCATGTATGACTGGGATCTGCTGCTCGACACGTACAACACCATCGGCCATCCGTTCGGCGCGCATCCGAATCACAAGCGCGTGAAGGGCATCGAGGTCTCCACCGGTTCTCTGGGCCACGGCCTGTCCTGGTGCTGCGGCATCGGCCACGCGAACCGCGGCCGGGGCATCAAGTCCCGCATCTGGACGCTGCTGGGCGACGGCGAGATGGAGGAAGGCTCCAACTGGGAGGCCATCCTGTACGCCGCATCCCACAACCTCGACAACATCGTTGCGGTCGTCGACTTCAACCACGCTTCTGCGGCGTATGAGACGAACCAGAACGAGCGTTGGGGCGAAAAGGGCGGCCCGGAAGGCATGGCGGACTGCTTCCGCGCGTTCGGTTGGAATGCGACCGTCATCGACGGCACCGACATGAAGGAGATCGACAAGACGCTCGCCGCGCTGCCGGAGGTCACACTGAACGGCAAGCCCAACGCGATCATTTGCAGCACCACGAAGGGTCAGGGCGTCGGCTTCATGATGGAGCGTCCGTGCGCATGGCACATCGGCGGCTTCGATGATGACAAGCTGGCCGAGGCCGAAAAGGACATCAAGGAATATACTGCGAAAAAACTGGCGGAGGTGTAACAATGGGTGGATTTACATTTTGCTGCGGTGATATGGGTCCCGTGATGGAGGCCAAGGGCACCGTTACCAACGAGATTCTGGAAATGATCGAGGACGATCCCAGAGTATGCTATATCAACGCGGATGGCACCGGCCGCGGCGGCCGCGTCCAGCAGGCGCAGCTCCGCTATCCGGATCGCATCCTCGACGTCGGTATTCAGGAAATGAACATGGTCACAATCGCGGCGGGCCTCGCGAAGGAAGGCTTCCTGCCCTACGTGCAGACCTTCGGCCCGTTCCTCTGCGTCCGCGCGCTCGACCAGATCCACAACGACGTGGCTTACAACGACTATCCCGTCCGTCTCATCGGCACCCACGCCGGTCTGTCCTCGGGCTATGGCCCCACGCACAACACCATCATCGAGTTCGGCGTGATGAACTCCCTGCCGAACATGACCATGGTGGCCCCGTGCGACGCCGAGCAGTGCAAGAAGCTGCTCCGCAAGTCCCTGAACTATCCGAAGCCCATCTACATCCGCATCCCGCGTGGTGAAGAGCCGCTGGTCTACACCGCGGATCATGACTATGACTACGAGATCGGCAAGGCAATCGTGATTCAGGAAGGCACCGACCTGAACTTCATCGCGACCGGCATGGGCGTTTACAACTGCGTCCAGGCGGCCCGTCAGCTTGAAGAAAAGGGCTACAGCGTCGGCGTCATCGACATGCACACCATCAAGCCCATCGACAAGGACGCCGTTGTCCACGCGGCCAAGCTGAGCGGCAACATCATCACCGTGGAGGATCACAACATCCTCGGCGGTCTGGGCAGCATCGTGGCCGACACCCTGCTCGAGGCGGGCGTGTTCGCCAAGCTGAAGAAGATCGGCGTGCCCGACAAGTTCATCGAGTTCGGCTATCCGGAAGAGATCTATCCGGCCCTCGGCATGGACGCCAACGGCATCTACAAAACTGCGCTGGAAGTCCTGAAGTAAGCGTCAAGCTTCCGGAATCCAGAGAAGTCATTCATGGTTTGCGCCGGGGCGGCGGAACGCCGCCCCGGTTCAGATCACTGCGTTCTATGGGAATGCCCCGACAGAGCGTTCCCCCAAACTGGGAAAGAGAAAGGAATGAGGCCATTATGAAACAGCTGTTCATCACGTCGGTCCGCGACTTTGAGAAAAACACGATGGGAACTGTCGAAATGCGGGAAATGCCCATGCCGGAACCCGCAGAGGACGAAGTCCGCATCAAGATCATCTACTCCTCGATCTGCGGCTCTGATGCCCACACCCTGACCGGCCACCTCGGTGAATTCGAAGAAGGCACCAAGGCGATGCTCCCGATGACCTTTGGTCATGAGCTGTCCGGTGTGATCGACAAGGTTGGCCCGAAGGCCGAAGCGCTCGGCTATCACGTCGGCGACAAGGTCATCGCCAACTACGCCAAATACTGCTACGCCTGCGACAACTGCCGCAGCGGGCATGAAAACCTGTGTTCCCATGTGCAGTTTTGCATGAACGGCTTTGCTGAATATGCGGTCTATCATGTCACGCAGGTTCACAAACTCCCTGAAAACTACGATCTGGAGACCGCCGCGCTCATCGAGCCGCTGACCATCGCGTTGGCCGCCGCCGAACAGGCGCACATCTCCTACGGCAAATCCGTCGCCATCATGGGCGCGGGCGGCATCGGCCTGATGCTCGTACAGCTGGCCCGTCTGGCGGGCGCGTCCTGTGTCACGGTCTTTGACCTTGTCGAAGAGAAGTGCGAGCTGGCCAAGCAGCTCGGCGCAGACTATGCGTTTGACCCGCGCAAGGAAGGCGCGCTCGAAGAGGCGATGAAGGTCGCCGGTGGCCTGTATGACTGCGTGCTCGAGGGCACCGGTGTTGTCTCCTCCGCGGAGAACGCGCTCAAGCTCCTCGCCCGCAACGGCGACGGCGTCTATTTCGCAATGTACGGCAAAGACCCGTATTTGCAGGTCAATCTGCACACGGACTTCTACTGGGATCAGAAGCACCTGCACGGCGTCATCATGGGCGCGGGCCTGTTCCCCAAGGCCATCAAGCTCGCTCCGCGTGTGAATCTCAAGGCGCTCATCCAGAAGGAGCATCCGCTGAGCCGTTATCAGGACGCGTTTGCCGATCTTTACACGAAGAAATACGCAAAAATCGTCATTAAAATGGACGAGTAATTTTATAGGATGTTCTACAAGTCTTGGTTGCGTGCCAGGGCGCGGCGGATAGCCTCAGCTTTCCCTCAGCATTTCCCAAGCTGATTACAGAGAAAGAAAGGAGTATGTATGGCGCCTGACAGCCATACAGACAAAATTTATGTCGAACGAACCGAAAACCACGGTTGGAACCGAGGAAAAGACTTATTACCACGGCGGCAAGGCCGTGGCAAGAAAGTTTGCTTTCGCATCCGGCGAGCTGGTCTACAACCTGCCGTGGATGCTGGTCAGCTCGTATCTGGCCTTCTTCATGACGGACGTCGCCCTCATCCCGGCGAGCGCCGTCTCCATCCTGTTCCTGATCTGCCGCATCTGGGACGCCATCAATGACCCGATGATCGGCTCTCTGGCCGACCGCACCAATACCAAGATGGGCCGCTATCGCCCGTGGATGCTCGGCGGCGCGATCGGCTTGATCCCGCTGGTCGTCCTGCTGTTCTGGGCACATCCGGACTGGAGCGTCGGTGCCCGTACCGCTTACGGCTGCATCCTCTACTTTGTTACCGTTGTCGCCTCCACCTCGTGGAACATCCCGTTCTCCGCGCTGAACGGCGTCATCTCCCCGTATCCGCGTGAGAGAGCCTCGTTCTCCAGCTATCGTATCTTCATCTCCTCGATCGCCTGCTCCGTTGCAACGGCGCTCTTCATCCCGTTTGTCACCAAGTTCTCCGGCACCGAGGGCAACACCGTCCGCGGCTACCTGCTGGCAGCGCTCGTGATCTGCTGCATGGCGATCCCGTTCGTCTTCACGTCCATCCTTGGCACCAAGGAAGTCGTCAAGGCGCCTCCCCAGCAGAAGCAGAAGTTCCACGCCAAGGAAATGGCGGCCTGCTTCACCAAGAACCCGCCCCTGCTCATCGTGTGCTTTGCCTTCCTCGTCTACGGCTTCCTGAACTATGGCCGCATGACCGTCGGCATGTACTACTTCACCTACGTCTGGGGTGACGTCAGCCTGTTCACGCTGTACGCGACCGTCAACGGCCTGATCTGCGCCGTGGCTGCGTTCTTCAGCGCGGCTCTGGTCAAGCTCTGCCGCGGCAAGCGCGGCGCGCTGCTGCTCTCCTATGGCCTGAGCTTCATTCTGAACATCATCCTGTTCTTCCTCTCCCCGGAAAATGCATCTTCCACGCTCGTGCTCGCGCTCCTGTTCGGCACCGGC
>OGXA01000353.1_pt1 | contig 41291 bp, 58 predicted proteins | sample 1576171 | NCBI WGS metagenome assembly OGXA01 (sample SAMEA3541587, study PRJEB24748) | human gut metagenome | biome: human gut; feature: human-associated habitat; material: faeces | place: China | collected 2012 | reverse complement strand
GTTGATGTCGGGCCAGAGTGTGTTTTGCCCGCCCACGGCGGGTAAAACGCGCGGTTCGGAGCGAAATTCATTTGTCCAAAAAGGCCATCGGCCTTTTTGGACAACGGGGCACCAAAAAAGACGCCACCCGATCGGGTAGCGTCTTTTTTGGTGCCCCGTTGGGGATTCGAACCCCAGACACCCTGCTTAAAAGGCGCATTACATAATATTTTTGTTGCCATACGGACGCATTTCACTGCGCTTTGCGTCATTTTTTGAATTTATGCATAGTTCTAATGTCCGATGACGCACTATGCGCCCTGTGGGTTTCTAACAAATTTCTAACAATAGACAACACCGCCGAAGCGGGGCGCCTGATCCCCACCTCGGCGGTGTTGCTGCACCTTGCGGCGCTGCTATGTCAATATTCTACCGCACGGCTCGTTCGCCGTCAAGTTTTGTCGCCGTTAAGATTACTTGGCCAGCAGCGCACCCCACGTGTCGGGGCCGCAGATGCCGTCCGCCGTCAGGCCGTTTGCGCGCTGACAAGCCTTGATCGCCGCCACGGTCGCCGCGCCGCAGATACCGTCCGCGCCGTAGCTGCCGCACTTATAGCCCTGCGCGATGAGCGCACCCTGCATGCTGCGCACCGCGTTGCCACGGTCGCCGTTGCCGATCATCTGAGTTGCTACCATGATAATATCCTCCTCGGTATTAGTGTTGTTGTCCGTCGCACAAATCGCATCGAACGGGAAATACTGGCCGGGGCAGCTCGTCCCCGCCACTGCAACGTCGCGGTGGCCAACCACACGATCCACGCCCAGCTTAGCCTTGAGATACTGCACCAGCTCACGCCCGGCCTGCAGCTGCGCGGCGGGCATCTCCGTCTCAGCCTGGTAATCGCCCTCGAAGCACACGCCGACAGAGCGCCAGTTGCAGCTTTCGGCGTGCGCGCCGACTGCCCAGAGCGGACGGCCACGCGTGACGCTGCCGTCCTTGCCGATAAAAAAGTGGTAGCCGATGCCAGCCCACCCCCGGTTAAGATGCCAGTTGTGTACATCCGCTGCCGTACAAGATTTGGCCGCAGCGTGGTGCAGGATGATCAGGTTCGTGACCTGACGGGCAGACAGTTCGTGCGCCCAGTTGTAGTCCTTCTCGATGATGTTCATCAGGTTTCCTCCTTCGGTTCGACCTTGTCCTCCACACTCACCTTCAGCCGCTTAATCAGACTCTGCAGAAATCCCGGCACCGGCGCGCCCAGCGCGGCCACATTCTCCAAAATCGAGATCAGCTCGTTAATCACCAGCCAGATCACCACAATAGACGCGATCAGGAAATCCAGCCGCCAGTCCAGTCCCATCTGATCCGCACCATACCGCACCAGCCAGTCCAGCACGCAGGCCACCGCGACGATCACCAGATAGCCGACCTTTTTCAGGATGCCGCCGATGCCGACGCGGCTGCTCAGCTCTCCGGCCTGCCACGCCTTGGCCATGCCGGTGATGTAGTCCAGCACCATCACCGCGACAAGGATGATCGCCGGGACGATGAGCTGCGTGCCGTAGGATGCCAGCGCCCCCAGCGCTGCCGCAAGCACGGCCTTGATTGCGTTTTCTTTCATGTTTTACTCCTCTCTGCGCATTGCGCATGTAAATTAAGCCCGTCAGGGCGGGGTTAGTTGGTTATACTTCCGTTGCGGAGGTTGACGATGGAGTTGACCTACAAAAGCATTGGCTTCTTTCAGTTCGGGAGGAACCGCTCGAAGATGCCCCATTGGAACCTACCTCGCTTTCTAAATTTACCCCTTGGGGAGTAAGATGCTTTTGTTTGTCCAGTCTGCTCGAGCATAAGGGTCGTAGAGCCGACTGTATCTTTTCCATGTATACACTGTGCCAAAAAGACTGTTATCATCCGGGTGCTGTACAATACACGGGATTGTACAAACCATCATGACGTTGTGCTCCTGACAGTATTTGGAAATCATTAGGTCATCATGGGGTTTTCGCTCCATATCATCGCTTGCGTCGCACCAAGCCATGCACGGCTCAATGGTGGACACAGGCATCATGATCGCACACCCCGGCATATTATTCACCCGATAGTATGGGGTATTGTTGTAATTAGGGTAGTTGCTCGGCTGTAAAAAGTGTATGCCTGTTATTACTCTGTGCGGGTGCGTATCAGCAATAATGCTTACGATCTGCGCAAAATTTTTACACACCTCCACGTCATCCTGCAGCACCATCCGGTGTGTCGCCCCTTCCGGCAGGGGGTACAACCACGTCTTTCGCGCAGTATACATCGCATCCCCGCCGTTCGGGCGGTCATCCCACGTTACAGCATCACTGCTCAAATTGAGTTTTTGCAGTAGCCTTGCAACGTTGTCAGCCCGTTTCGGGCTTGCCATAATCCGGATGTCGATCATGATTTAAATTTTTCTCCCGGGATTCTTGCGTACTCTAAGGCCCCACTTGCGGTACCAGTTGTGCCGTTATGCATACGGACATAAGCAAAACCTATACCGAGCTTAGTTTCAGCCGGATATCTTGCAATTGAAACAACCTGTGATGACCTGTGTGTATACATCGATGCCGTAAACTCGGTTTCATAATCTATTTCCGCAAACAAATACGGCATTTTGCTTAGGGCTAAATCATATGCTTCTTGTAAAGTCAGTGTTTTTGGGTCTACTCCGCAGAACAGTTTACCTGTCCAGATCACGGTCGGTTCTGGCTTATTTTTTATAAAGCCTTTGGCATCTTCGCTTTGCTCGCCCCAATCCGGCTGTACGGCCCCTACGTCATCGGGCAAAAATTTTCCATCGATCTTATGCACCACATCCTGCTGATAGTTAACCGCGACCGTATGTGTCCCGGCAACCTTGCACCCAATCCACAAGGTGTCACCGACATCGAGGTTTTCGGGGGTGACACAAAACGGCTCTCCGGTATCCGTTAGATCAGGATTAGAAATGGCTAAATTGCCCAAGACAGGAATGCGGTTCCCGCCTTGCTCGAGCCATTTACACTTATACGATTTCCCATCAAAAACAACATCAAATGTTGTATCAGCCTTACTATTGTACAGCTTCTGGAAAGCGTCCAAATCAACATCATTGAGCACTGCAAGGTTAAAGTTATTTCGCACAGCAGTCGTTACTTCCTGCTCCGGCACAATCACACCGTTTTCCTGTGATACATAGTGCGTCCGGTTCCGCACATAGTCTTTCGCGGTCGGATCGTTCTGCGCCCAGTCGGACGTCTCCAACTGCGCCATGCGCGCCATGAGCTGGTCGTACACGTCGGGCGTTGGATCGGCAGGCGCGCCAGCCGCAGACCGGACGGACGGCAGCGCTCGCATGATTGCCACGCGCGACGTGCGGATGTTGCCCGCAAACAGGCCGATCTGCACCGCACCCGGCACTGTGCAAACGGGCAGCTCGATCGTGTCACCGCTAAACACCTTATCCTCGAACGTGCCGTCCATGTATATCGTTCGCATGGTTTTGGTGTCGTAGGCGCTCCACTCCTCGTCGAGCGTCCAATGCACCGTGTAGTCGCTGTTGTCGCACACGATGGCTTGCGTGTCAGACACCGCGACCTTGTGCGCTACTGTGATATTGATATCAGGCATATTGTTCCCTCCTCACGCTGTGCGTTTCCACGTGTACACAGCCAAATACGGCGGCATGTTGTTGTGTGCCTTGCCCCCGCAGTTGCTGCTCTGCGGCCCCGTATATTGGTTGATTTTTCCATCGCCGTCATATAGCCGGATTGCGTCCGTGCCAATTACAGTGCTCTGGCCTGTGTACTGATAGCTCATTTTGATCTCAGGGATTTCGTCAGCTGTCAGCGTTACCTCGGATTCACCGCCAATCGTACCGGGGCGATAGATTGTGCCAGCCGCCAGCAGAAACACGTTATTAATGGCTTCCCACGTTCCACCGAACAAATCAGCCGGATCGGTTGATTTCGTGGACTGGTAAATGCTTCCTACCGGGTGCGTCCAGTCGAGCAGCGTCTTTCCGTTCACGGTGATCTGCTGGAAACTTACAGGCATGCCGAACTCAAACAAATTTGGCTGCGTGGCGGCTTTTCCTGCCGCACCCCCCGTACCATCTTTGTAAAAATCCAACAGCGAAAACGTAGATTCCACTCGCACGTCAGATGTAATGGACGTAAAGTAATCCTGCAAGACTACGCGGATAACATACGCGTCATCTGCGGAGATCTCCGGCGCGTCCGTCAGTCGCAGCGTATCGTTATAGCTGATTTCGGCGGTTCCGGTGGAAATCTGCGCAAATTCTGTTTCTGTCTCTTTGCGATACGCCAGGGTGATGGTACGGTTATTCTTTCCGTCGAGCGACGCAATCGCATAGGCCATTGTCAGGGCTACGCGTGTACCGTCATCGTTGTCCGCACCCGTTGTATCAATGCGTTTTGCAGACAGTTCGCTGATCTTCGGAGGACTATACGGTAGTACCGTGATGGTTTTCGCGCTACTTGTAGACCTCCCTCGGGTGTCTGTCACCTTGACTTGTACGGGGACGTCACCGGATGCCGTAATCATGTTCGATGTAATGGAGGTGCCGGTATAGAGGATTCCAGCAACTCTTACCTCGCAGGACGCGATAGAGCTGCCATAGATCCCGCTTGCAGTCACATCTACCTTCACGCTTGACTTGCTCTGTACATACGCGCCAAACTTATCGGCCAGCCCAGCAATCGTTTCCGCGATGGTTACGGCGGAAATTGTGGGGATCATATCGTCAGATACTGTAATCTTTACGGAGGTGGAGATCGTGCCGATCTCGGTATTGCCGTTATACGTCGTGCAATGGATTGCGCCGATGCCTACCGCTGCGCGCGGAATCTGTTCGGCCAGCGATTTTGGTGGTGTCCAGCTGACGGACTTGGATGATGTTTTCGTCGCAATTACACCAAACGCTTCGCCGAAATAGTACCGGATTGTGTGCGTAAACGAGGGGCTTGCGGGAGTGAGCGTAATCGTACCAGATTCTCCCATGGTAAGATTCCCGACCACGGCGGTTGTGGCGCGTGGGATCGTGTCGAGCGTCACAGTCTGCGAGATATCTGTAGAGGTCAGGCTTGTACCGCTGATATAGCCTGTTGCTGAGATAGTGACGTTGCGGCTCCCGTCCGCGTTGTGATACACACGCACCGTCGCGCTCATCGCAAGCGTCCCCGACTGATATGACACCTCGATATAACGGCTTCCCGCCGTCCACTGACCGTCGATCGTGATACCACCCGACCATGTGCCGCTCGTGGTATAACCGCTATTGGATCGGCTGTAATACAGCGTCGCCGTCACGTCGGAATAATTGCCGTCGATGCTCTGCACGGCGCTCCATTTGATTGTAGGGAAGATATGCTGGTTACCGGTCGTGCCGGTAAATGCACCAGATAGAGCCATCAACTCACCACCTTCTTAAAGCTCAAGTTCCCGTTTGCGCGCGGAACAAATGCAAAATTGCCGATCTGTACAGATACGAGAAACTGCGCGTCAGTTACATACAGGCGTCGGTTACTGAAATACGCCACCTCTGACCCCGATTGCAGAAAAGCAATCCGATCATTGTCTACGCGGAGGGCCAACTCGTTACCATTCTCGCCGATCATCAGCCCGTCCGCTGTAAAACGGAACCACTTATCGTAGTCCGACATACGGCTGTTTACGCTGTCGCTCAGGTCATCAACCTGATTACTCACGCGGGAGAGGTCGATCTGGATCTGATCCGCCATGACGCTGAGACGGGAGTTCAGCTGCGCTTCTGCATCCTCCTTGCTGATTTTCGCGTCGAGTTGGCCATTGATAAGCGTCAAGGACTGTGCCAGACCAGCTACGCTGTCCTGCGAGACAGAGCCTACCGCGAGTGCGGAACCGTTCAGATAGCCATCCATTGTGATTGCGACTTTGCTGATCGTCTTTCCGCCGTCCTCGGAGTAGCCGAGACCACCCATCGACATAATCCACATCTTGGTCGTGTCCGTCACCGTGGGCGTGTCCTTGAGTGTCCAGCCCGTGGGAAAACCGTCCTCGTCATAGGTGATGGCAAAATAGCCGCCCTTCATGCCGATGATCTTCTCCGTCGCGTTCTGGAAGGAATCCATGACCGCGTTATACATACGCTGGAGTTTCTGCGCGGTGGGGCTTTTTACGGCGTAATCCGCATCTTCCACGCCGTAGCACGTCGTATTACAGCTCATGCCGCCGCTGACGTGCAACTCCTGTTCCATCACAAAGACCAACAGGCCGGACACGCCGTCACGATCAACAACGGTCAGGATATCCCCAGCTTCGACGGACGGGTCTCCGCGCCACTTGCATTTGCAAGGTGTCATCGGCTTATTCTTGATAAGATCGAGCACGGCTGTGGCAACCTCTTCGGTCATATACGGGTTAATTGCTGTGATGCCGATGCCAGAGCCTACCGAGATTGGATTTTCTTCTGTGCCGGTCAGCAAGCTATTGATTGTAAACGGCTCGTCGGCGGTACGCTCCAGCCCGTCGAGGTGCTGTACGTCCCACCCAAGCGTCAGGCCGCTGTCGGCGTACCAGCAAAACACCAGATTCCCGGTTGCGTCAAACTTTGCATTGCATCCGATCAACCCGGCCAGCCAGCCCAGCTGCTCACGCAGACTGCCGCTATACGCCGTCTCAATCTGGATGTCAGGGAGCGTCACATTGGGTGCCGTCACCTTTGCTTGTGAGCATACGTCCGCGAGGATCTGCGCAGGCGTGGCCGGAAGGGTGATTGCCGGGATATAATCTGCCGTCAGAGACGCCATGCGGTCATATCCGGTAACTGTCACCCATAGCTTTCCGCTGTCATCTACGCCGTCTGTAGGCACGTAAAACACGCCCTTCGGGATGTACGTTACTTCATTGTCACCAGCGGCCTTCAACCCCACATACGGGGTAAAGTATCCGTTTTTTAGCGCAAGCTCTTCCTGTTTGTACATTGTTAGCTTGCAACTGGAAGAAAACGCCGCGCCGATGGTCACGCCGTCAGAAGATCCAAACTGTTCTGTCAGCGTCATTTCCTGCAGCTCCGAACGCGGAAGATCCGTTTCACCGTTGAATTTGGCTTTCAAATAGATCTCCCGCCCCGGAGACTTGCAAGCGTCATGAAAGGCTTGCGTTACTGTATACATAACTCACCTCTCGATAAAGTTCATGCTCAGCTCGCCCCAAAGCCACGTTCCGTTTACATCTGGCCGCATGATCGGCGTGGAGCGGTCGCCGACGTAGCACGTCATAGATCGTGTCCCGCCCGTCAGCGCGTCTGGGTAGCTCAGGGTGAAAAAAGTGTCCTCCACTGCTTGCAGAAGCGAGGACATATTTTCAGATGTTTGCGGAAGCCATGTGCATTCCAGTTTGCGCTTGGTTGCCACGCGGTCGCGGAACAGGTCGCCGTTCTGGTTTCGCCCCGTCCCGTCCGCGTCAAGATCGGAAATGCTCCATTTAATTTCCGCAGGCGCGGGCAGCGCCTTGACTGCGCCGCTCGCCTTTGTTACCGTCAGAACGTCCATTCACACCTACACTTTCAGCGGGCTGGCACCGGTCGCGCGCACAACGGCGTTATTCTGCCTGACGATGGCGTCAAACAGCTTTTTCCCGTCCACGCTGTCCAGCACAATCGTCACATGCGTGCTGCCGTTATTCCCGCTTTCCTCGCGCACAATCTTTCGGATCAGATCTTCCGGCGCTTCGATGTTGTTTCCGCGCTTCTGATCGCCCAGCACGGCCATAAACTCACGATTGGGTGGAATCACCGCGCCGCGTGCAAGATACGGGATCTGATATTCCGGGATTGATTTAATGCTGATACCCACGTATTTGCCGCCAATACCAGGCACCCAGTCCGGAACAGTAAAACTGATCGTGTTCATTTTGGAAATGAGCCAGTTCAGCGCGCGAATGATGATATTAATACCGCTTCCGAGGACGCCGACGATGCCGTTCCAAACGCCACGGAAGATGTCTTTAATCCCTTCCCACGCTGTTTCCCAATCTCCTGCAAATACGCCGGAAACGAACTTAATAAGCCCGCCGAAGATCAGCTCAACTGCGGTGATCAAATGCTCTGCGCGAAATCGAATATCATCGAATGCCAAACCGATCATGCTTTTTGCGAACTCAATAATGCCGTGCAGTTTCCCGCCCGTCTTTTCGTCCAGCCAATCGAGAAATCTAAAAATCATATTCTGAATCGCATCAAAGATGGAGAACACCACCGTTTTCAGCCCGCCGAAGATCTTCTGGATGCCCTCAATTGACTTCTCGATGTCCCCGGTGAACACGCCCGTGAAGAACAGTTCGAAGCCATCGAGAATGTCACGGAATCCGCTGAGCAGCTCCTCAGAATCACCGAAAAAGTTGGTAATCGCCAGCAGCAGCCCCGCAATTCCGGCAAGCAACAGCGGAATCCACGATCCGGTCAGCACACCGATTCCAATTCCGGCAACGAGCATCCCCATGATTGTCATCATCAGGTTCTGCGCGTTAAAGCCGACGTCCATTGCATCTTTAATGCCCGTAATCAGCATCGCAATTCCGCCGACTACGGCCCCAATTGCCGCAGCAGTCGGCCCGAGCGCAACATACAGGCCCACAACGATTTCCGTAATGCCCGTAATCATCCCGCTCAGGTTTTCAAAGCTAACGCCGTTGTTCCACGCGTCGAACATGCTCGTGATAGCCCGGACAGCGCCGTCCATGATGAGAAAATACCCGATAGCCTTTGTCAGCCCGTCTTTGAACCCATTTCCGAACTTCCATCCCAGCAGCGCCGCCGCGCCCGCTTCAATTAGGGCGAGCAGATTCCGAAGTTGGCCTTCGCTTTTATTGGCGTCAAAATCGAAGTCCGGGGAAATCCCACCGGAAGAGCTTCCGCCGCCACCGCCGCCGGAATTAGAGGAATCCATGACGTTCAGCTCGTCAAATCCAGCCAGATACTTTGATGCGTCCTTTGCGGATTCGCCTACCCCGTCAATCGCGTCAGCCTGCGCATTCAGCGACTTCGCGTTTGACTTCATCGCGGAGATTGATTTGCCCGTGATAAGGGCGATGATTTGTGCAAGCGTGGAGATGATCGCCGTCAAGATCCGCACAAATGCCGTGAACAGTGGAATCACCAGCTCCGCCAAAGGCTGGGCCATCGTCAGGAGCGCGCCCTTCAGCTGCCCCATAGCTGACTTTGCTTCATCGCTGGTTTGGATTACCTGCCACATCCAGTTTTTCACAGAGCGCAGCGCACCCGTAATAACCGTAAACACAAACACGCGCTTCGCCAGTTTCTTCACGCGCGTCGCGAATTTGTCCATGTACGCCTGCGCTTTGTTGATCGCGTCGCCCATAGCGCTGCCGCCGGACGCGGCGGCAGACAGCTGCTTTTCTACAGCGCCCGCCTGCTCTTTTGTCCTCGCGAGGTCTGCTTCTCCGTTTCGGATCTTGGTATCGTAAGATTCGACTTTCGTTTGGATTGCATCCCACTCTTTCTGGAGCTGCGCAACCGACTGTGCCTGCTCTTTGATGGATTCTTTCGGGAAAAATTCATCGCCGCTGTTCATGTGGGCAAGCAGTTCCTTCGCACGGTCGAGGTTCACAGCAACTTGCGCGGACTGCTCTTCCAGCGGAAGCCGCTCGCCCTTCATTTGCGTCAGCTTCTCCGTTTTCTTCTTCACGTCCGCATTAAGGCGAGAGAGCTGCTTTTCCAACTCTTTGTTATCCAATTCCGTGGAAAATGTGATAGATCCATCCGCCATAAATCCACCTCCTTTACTTCACGCCCCACGCCTTTAGCGTTTCTTTTTCTGCGTCGGTGTAGCGCGCTTTGAAATCCACTAAATGCCGATTCTCGCGATACCACTTGCGATCTTCTTTGTCCAGCGGCTTCCCACGTGCCAGATGGTCGCGAATTCGCACGATCTGCGCAAACAGGCAATCGCCGATTTCGTAATACGCGGAAAGAAACGTCCACCAGTGCATGTAAGGAACATTTCGCACCTCTTGCCCCATCACGCGGTTAATGGGCGAGATGATATATCGGAAATCCTGCTCCCAGTCCATCAGCTTCGGCGCCGGTCGGTTTTGATCCTCGTCTCCGCCGTTGATAAACCAAAGGCACCGTTGCACCGCGTCGTTATACAGATCGTCTGGGATATGCTCCAAATCGGGGTAAAACACAGCGAGCACCCCGAGCGCCTTTTCCTGCCCGTCAAGCTCCATGTCGCCCAAAATTGCAAAGATATTCAGGACGTCGCGGTAATCGGTGCGGATTGCATATTCAGTCCCGCCGATCTCTACCGCTACTGGCAGCGGATTTTCCCACGGGGCGCTCATTTCTTCTTGTATTTGTCCAGATACTTTTTCAGGCGCGGATTCGTCGCCTTCTGCTCGTGCGCAAACGCCGTGTCGCACTCGTCGAGCAGTGCGAGCATAAAGTTTGCCCATACGGGCAGACCGTCCGCGTAAGCGTAGACGTTCATTCGTCCAAATACTTTGGCGCACACGCCCTCGCCCAGCAGCTTGTCAATTGCCGTGCGCATCTCTGCATCATACTCCCGTGCGAGTTCGAATGCTTCGCGGTCGCTGAGCTTAGGTGCTTCGGCGTCCTTCTTCTGCTGGCGCTCGTCCAGCTCCCTGAAGGTATCGAAAATTCGCTCCACAAAGTCTGTATCTGTCGGATTGATCGAAAATACGTCCGGGACGCCATTCACGGCGAACGACTTTACTCCGGTGTTAAATTTCAGTTCCGCCATAGTTCCTCCAAATAAGATGGGGAGCGGTTGCCCGCTCCCCTGTTATTTTTACGCCGCGGTGAATGTAACATTACCGCCGCTCACAGCCGCCGTACCGACGCTGCGCTCGCCGCCGAAGGTGACGTCAATCGGCATGCCGACGCTGTTCGAGCCGCCCAGCCCGGACGGCTTAACCGCGCTGGACGGATAGCGCTCCGCAAGAACAGCGGTGCTCGCCGTACCGGCGTAAGTATGCACAACAAGCAGATCGTTGTTACACATCGCCGCGACGTCGTGATCCTTGATCGACTGATTCCAGATCTTCACCTGTGCCACATCGCCGGAATCCAGCTCGCCCGGGTCAAACGTCTGTGTGATGATGGGTTCATTCATCGTGGTATAGGTATCGCCCAGAATGTCGGTCTTGGATTCTTCTCTCCAGTCGTATTCCATCGAGCTTTCTTCCACGCGCTTACCGATTACGCTCCAAACAGGCGTCTCGAAACTGCCGGTATTAAGGAACAGGATCAGCATCTTGCGCGCCACTACTGCGCCAGCTGCGGTATTAAAAGTCAGGTCTGTAGCCATTCATTTCCCTCCTCATATCGTTTGATATACTGCGCGGACAACTGCACCGAGTACACTGCACACCCGTCCGTGTCCGCGCCGTACAGGGTGCCGTTTTGGGCTTTTACGGATTCCTTGCGCCGATCGTCACCAAATACAGGGGCTTTCCCAGTGACAGACTGAGCCTGTACCCAGTCCTGAAAATCCATCAGCCATTGTGCGTTTTCCTCTGCACCCACATCATCGTCCGGGGCTTTGGCAAACACGAAATACAGCGTGAAATTCAGCTGATTCGTTACCGTCACATTCCCGAGGATGTCCGACGTGCGGGAGACTTCCACAAGCCCGGTAGGGGCTACACTGCCGTTCGATGGCTGCGGGTCGGTGGCGTCAACCGTTAGCTCCTTCAGCTGCTTGTAGCCGGGGTAAGTTTTCAGCCACTCACGGACTTTTTCCAGAGCCGTCATCGTCTGCCCTCCCTCATGCGGATATAACCGCGCATCTCCTGCACCATTGCGTCACCCTCAGCGGCAACAAGCCGCCTGTCCCAGTACGGCCCCGCAAGCGCGTTTTTCGTGGTATCATACCGCAAATCACGATTGGTCACGATCTTTACAGCGCCCTTGCGGGAACGCCATACGCCGTCTTTGGTGAGGAATCCCGCTGCGTTGATAGCCGGGTCGATCATCACCTTGCCGTAATACTGATACCGCGCATACGGCGCAGCAACCGTAATCTCGGCGGGGCCGGAGATGTATTTCACACGCTCCACCAGCGTCCCAGATCGGTACGGCATGTAGCGCGTAATGCGGCGGTTGACGATGTTCGTCCAATATCGCTGTGCGTAGCCGTCGCGGTTCAGCCCATGAGCCTTCAGAATCCGCTCTACGGGCTTCACTTTGACTTGCACTCTCATCCGCCCGCCTCCACATGCACCATCTGGCCGCGCCAGTATTTCGGGTCGACGTATTCCACGACCACCAGCCCCGGAACCTTGGCGGGGATAAACGCCGCCCATTCCTCACGGGTGGTGATCGCGGGGCCTGTCCCCAGCAGCACCTTATCTTTCGGATAGATGATCTGGCGGTCACAGGGGATCACCAGCAAGAACGAATTCACTTCGTGCGTGCCGATCTTGTCCACGTTCTGAGTTTTTTTGAAATCCAGAAACGCACGATTATACACTGTGCGGAGGTACTTGTCCCCGTCCTTGTGGTATACCGTTACCGTTTGGTTGCAGAGCTGGTAATTTACAGGGCAGTGATACCGCGCAGAAAGCATCAGCCACACCCCCTGCAAATATCCAGATACATACACGCGCAGCGGTACAGCTCGCGTTCCTGCCCGGCCTGCGACGTGTCCACTGCATTCCCAGCGCCTGCATAAGATACAGATACGCTCCCAATGCTGGCGGCGCTTACAGCCCCTCCAGAGCCGTTCTGCACGGCTTCAAAGTACGCAAGCGCATCCGCCATCGCGCAGATTGCCATGCTTTCCGCGTCCTCATCCGGGGATATTACATCATAGACGCGCTTGTACTGGGAAAGTTGATCCCCCGCCCGCTTGGCGAAACGGGGGAAGTCCTGCTCTGCGATGGAATCGCCCATGTAATTGGCTGCATAAAATTCATAGTCTATCATGGGCATTACCTCCATTTATCAGGTGGCGGATTTAGGCTTCAGCACGATGCCGTTCAGGGCAGCGGCCTTGAGCGTGTTCTTGAGCACAACGCCCGCCACAAGCTCGACCTCGCCCTTCTTAACCGCGCCCGGTGCGGTCAGGTCAGGCATGTAGGAGTTGATGACGCCATTGCCCGTGGGGCTGATTCCGTGGAAACCGTCCAGACCGATGCTGACGGCGTAGATGCTGGACGTACCAGCAGCGGAGGTGCTGGGCGTGGACGTGCCGATGACGTCCACAGAGCTGGTGCCGTTGAAATACTTGCCGCAGTCCATCAGGGGGATGTCGCCGAAAGTCTCCACAACGCGCCCGAAATCGTCCTTGGTTCGATCGTAGTAGCCAGCACGGCGGGCAGCGGCGCGAACCTTGAGCAGCATATCACTGTTCATAAGCAGCATAGACGCATCGCCGTCGATGGAGTGCACGAGCTGGTCAAGCTGGTCGATAAATGCGTTTGCGTTGCTGTCCAGTTTGGAAGCGTCGGACAGGTCAATGTCCGTCGTGAAACTGTTGGACGTGCCGTCCAGCATCTTCCGCAGGCCGTCAAACGTATTGGGGACATAGCCCGCGCCGGAAGCCGCCGCAATGCCGTTAATGACGAGGTTGTGGAAGTAGTTGGACGTCGCCTTGATCTTCTGCTGTGCCTGAAATGCCAGCTCGTCCACCGCGCCGGAGGTATTCTGGAGAACACGGTCGACCTCGAAGGAGCCGCCCATGATGACCGCCTTCGCGGTCTTTTCCTGACGCTTGGCTTCGCCAGCGGTGTACTCGCTGTTGATCGCGCGAACCGCTGCCGTGGAGGGCGTCTTGAGCTGGATGTAGCCGTAAGTCAGCGTGGAACCGCCAGTGCCGGGGGAAATCGCGTTATCAAAAACGAGCCTGTCCAGCAGCAGAGAACTGCGGCGGAACTCGTCAACGACCATCTGGTCTACGCGGTCAGCCATGCCAACCTTAGCTTCTGCGAGAGTAATAGCCATTAGTTATACCATTCCTTTCAATTTTTGTCGTACTTTGCATGGAGAGCGCCGGACAGCGTCATAGGCTCATGCCCGCGCTCCGTGCCCTGCGTACCTGTGCCGGATGCATAGGGCGGCGGCGTTTCCGTCTCAAACAGATAGCCGTTGTCCTTTTTGAGCGCATCCAGCGCGGCTTTGATGTCGGTTTCCTGATTCTTGCTGGTGCGGAGTGCATCCGTGTCCAGCAGGGCTGCAATCGCCTTTGCATTGCGGCCCTTGGCGGCGGTAATGGCGTCCTTGATGCGTCCATCAAATGCCATACCGTCGAGTTTCTCCTGCCACTGCTTGTCCTTGTCGGCAAGCTGGCCGGTAAGCTCCGAGATCTTGCCCTGCAGCTTATCAACGTCCACGTCCTTAAACGCAGCAAGCCCGTCTTTCGCGGCCTTGAGCTGTTCTTTCAGAGATTCGTAATCCGCAAAGGGCTTCTTCGCGGATTCGATGTCTCTGCCGTTTTCATCCATGATGGCGTCGATAATCTCTTTGGGCAGGGCCTGTTCGCCAACCTTGAAATTCTGCAGAAATTCGCGTTTCATGCCGTGTCTCCTGCCGCTATGCTTTGATGTCGGGGGTCGCGTCCCCTGCGGTGCCCGTTTTGTACGCCCTGGGCGCGGGCAAAAATGGGTATGAAAAAAGCGCGGCGCAATGCGTCACGCTTCTGTCATTGAATTGCTATCTGCGTTAGTTGTTCGCGTATAGATCATCGTATGCGCGCTCGATCTGCCGCGTTTCCTCTGTCGGCTCGTAGTTGTCAGTCAAACTGTCCGTCATCATGTCATCGAGCTTATCGAGAATGTCACTCAAATTCGCAGAGGTTTCGGCTTCGGGGAGATTTGTATGCAAAAACTCCCGTGTTTCGTTCGTCATATTCAGCATGCTTTACTCCTTTCGCGGGTTCGTCTGGATCAAAACCCCCGTGTCCGGGTTGATCGTCACCGCGCAATTTGCTCCCACAAATTTTACACTCCTCGATCCACTCTTAGATATCCGAACTGGATCTACCCGCAACGGTGAAAATACCGCGTCCTGGATGCTTTCAATGGGCACTCCCGATCTTTTAACCCCACCATGCCCGGGGTCTGACATTGTGCCAACAACGCGCTGCAGGAAATGCCGCGATTGTGCGGTTATTACAATCCCCGTTGAAGTCTCTCGCCCCACAATCTCCGTCTGAATCCGATGATACAAACTTTCATATCCATCAAATCGCACTAACGGAGATATCCACCCGGCCTTTACATCTGCCGCGTACCTCTTTAGCAATGTATACCGAGGACGATCATTATACTTCACATCGTAATAATCCGCAAGAGTTTTTATAGATTTATCCGCTCCGATGGATTTTGCCCAATCCTTATAATATGCACTGGCGGCTCTATCTGTTTCACGCGCTTGTTCCCATCCAAACCCGATAGTTTCGGCGCGTTCTCCTTGCGTCGGCAGATTTGCCGCGCTGGAAAACCGGTCATATTCCTGCCGCATCATCTGCAATTTGATCTGATCGGCTTGCAGCTTCTCGGCGTCTCCGGCGGCTTCGTCAATCAGGATCTTCCGCTTTTGCCGCCGCATGGCCGATTCAAGGTTTCGCTGCCGCTGCGTGGCTTCGTAACCTGTGTAATGCCGCCCATTGTATGTGATGCCGTTTTCGTTTTTCTGCCGCATCTGCTCCAGCTCTGCGGGGCTATATTGCTGCGGCGTAACGCCCATAATGATAGGGTGTGCAGAGTGCCCGCAGTTAAGCGTGCCGATACGCCGCACAAGGCTGTTATTGAGCGCCGTATACGCCGCGTCGCTGTACTGTCGGCCCTGTATTGGCTCATGGTCTGGCGCGCTGTTGTTGTGCGCGTCTATCTCCCAGCCGTCAGCGCCCAAATCATCGTGGGTGCGCTGGCTGATCTCTGCTTGCATCAGCCCCATCCCGGACATTACGTTCCGGCGCACGGCGGCTTCGAGCGAGGTATGCGCGCCGCTCTCATAATCGATCCATACAACGCCTTTGTCTGCAAGGTTCTTCGTGGCTTGCTGGATGGCCGTAGTATAATCCGCCGCGCCTGTAGAAACTTGCATAAATGCAAAATCCATGCACTTGCGGTATGCATCCTGCAGCGGCAGCGCCTGCCCGTAAGGATCTACCATGCCGAGCGTCTGCGTAATGTTGGATAGATCATCCTGCGCCAGTGCCACCGCAGCAGATACAATCTGCTGCACGGCTTCGTTCTTCCCAAATGGCAACGCCTGCACCTGTGGCAGACTGCGGACGTCGTAGTTATACCCGGCTTCCGCGCTCTGCGTCAGGAGCTTACGCAACTCCCGATTGGATACCTTCAGCATCTTTTTAAGCTGTTTTTTCGTCTCCCGCTGCGATATGCCGAGCTGCTGGAGACGCCACACCTCGTATTGTGCCGTTGCCGTCAGTTGCCCAGCTTTCACTATACGCTGTGCGAGATCTCGCAGCAGATAATCAATGATCGGCTGCGTTAGCTCCGTGGCCGCGTCACGCATGGCGTTGATTTCGTCGGCTTTGAGCATGCGCCCACCTCTTATTTCCCGTCGATAAATCCTTTAAGCTTTCGGTTCCTTCAAGTGCGGAGAACTCGTATGATTGCGGGTCATAGCTCAGTTTTCCGGGCAATCTCGCGGCAATGCCGCTGTTCCCGCTACTTCCACCTCTGCCGCCCATTTTGCTTTTCTCCTTTGCACGATATCGTCGTAATGCGGCGCTACCCGTATCACGTTCCAGTCACATTCTTCTGGCACCTTACCGTAAAAGATCACCCATTCAGGTGATAGTCGTTTCATCATCTCTTCACAGCCGCGCAGAAACAGGCGTTTGCTCGCCTTGTCCTGCTGCGTACCCACGGAGGAAACGGCCACCACACCGCCGACAGGCTCCCCGTCAAAGCACCAATCATAGCTGTTTTCGTCACCCCACGAGATGGTCGGATAAACCGTCATGCCGTGTAGCTGCCAATACGCCGCCAGCCAGTGTTTGCGATAGTGGTTATATATCTGCATGGCAAGCGGCATATCCGTGTATGTGGAAAAATCCGGCGCACAGACCGCCGCGAACTGCGACAGTTTCGGGATGTACTTATCAGGCGTATTCCAGTAGCGGACAAATTGATAATCGTCCACAAAGAAATGCACAATCTTACTCGCCGGATCTTTCGCCGTGTAGTGGTAATTTACCGGAATAAACTCATCCTGCGGATAAGCCTTGACCGGCTCGATCTGCGGGATGCCGTACTTTCCAACGCCGGGGAATATGAACTTGTCGAGATTTTCAAAATTGATCATACAGCCCCCAGCAAATAAAAATGCCGCAAGGTACATTTCTGCACCTTACGGCATAGCAAGCGCCCGGATTTGAACCGGGACAGCGGAGTTTCCCCGCATGCTCCTCTTACATCACTACTTGCTATTCCTATTATCCCACAGTTTCTCGACCCGCGCAACCATATTTTTCTCTTCGGTTGTCAGATTTGCATACCCTTTTGCACTGTCATTCTCTGCGTGGTTATATCCGTGGTGCGTATGCGGCAATACCCCTTCGTGTGGTTTGGTTAGGTCGATGGTTTTCACTCTTTTGTTCACTTTATCGTAATAAGAAATAAATTTGGGCTTGTCATCTGTATTAACCGTCACATATACGCGCCCTTTGGTCATTGTTTCCAGTGGCGCAGTCGCAGAGCTGCCAACAGCCTTGACAAATTTAACGTTTCCAGCTTTCAAAACTGTTTTGTACTCGCTGCCGTAAGACTTGCCCTTCGCACTCATGCCGCTACTTGCACCGCGTCCGCCCATGTATTATCTCTCCGTCTCTTCTTCGTCTGTCATTTCCTGAACATCCGGCATATACTTTTCCCGGATTGCCGCCAGATCTTTCGGCGTCTCCGTCGGCATATCAAAATACCAGCCCAGCGCAATTTCCGGCTTGAGCATGCCCGCGGCAACCATCGCCTTATAGTCTGTCCACGCCTGATCCTCGTCGTACAGGATGCCGTTACCCCACGAGATAGTAACATCCGTTTCCGGGTCGACGCCGGTGCTGTCGCACAGGTGATACATCTGTCCGAGGATATTGCACACGTGCACCGCTTCCCGCACGGCGGATTCCCACGCCTGCTGGAAGTCGATAATGGTCAGGTTATATTCACCCGCGCTGGAGGTGATTTCCGTCGCAGTCTTTTCCGTAGCTTCGACTTGCGACAAAATGCCGCGTTTCAGCCCAATCAGGCTCTCGACATTGCGAAGATATTCTGTTTTGCGATTCAAAAACGACTGATCGCGCAGCGCGGGGGAAAACGGGGTAATATGCGATTCGCCGTTGACGTCAGGCGGCGCACCGACAAACACATGATCCTTCAGCGCCCGTGTGCCGTCTGCTCTGCGCCGCAGCATATCAGCCGGAACAATCAGGCGGCTTTCCCCGTTCTCAAACTCGGTGTTAATCTGCGCTTCGTTGCGGTTGATGTTGTGGATCAAGCCGCATGCCGCCGCATACACCGCTACGGGGTCTGGCGAGCCGTCCACGCAGTTTTCGGCGGGGCACTCGAGCGGGATAAGCCCGATGGAATACACCGGCTCAGGCAGGCGCACAAGCGGTTCCAACTGCGCGTATTTCTCCAGCGATTTCACCGGGATTTCCGTCCCCAGTGTGCCGCTTGCCATGTCAGCGCGGTATAGTTTGCTCTCGATCGTCAGATACCCGGCAGCATCAACCGTGCGGCGCTCAATCAGCGTGTATACGCTGTTGCCGTCAAACGTCTGCTCCCATGTACCGATGTCTGTCACGCGTCCCAGCGCATCGCGTCCCAACGGCATATAATCACGCCTGCCAATCACGGCAAACTCCATAGGCGTGCCGATAAGCGGTTTGAGATAGCAGCGCCCGCCGATGAGCATCTGCTGAGTTGCCTTCTTTCGTGCGCCGTCCAGTCCACGGAGGACATCGTCGATGTAATCAGCCTTGCCGCCCTTCCCGGTCGGCGCAGCGGAATACTCGGAAAACACCGTCTTATAGAGCTTCGTTACGATTGCCACCGGGAGCCGCTGGCCGGGATCTTCCTTTTCGTCTACTTCATCGCAATAATACAGGTTGTTCCAATCCGTGATTGCTTTACGCATGGCCGGGGAGGTGATATCTTTCGCCCCGAGCGCCTGTTCAAAGTTATAGATCTTGTTCGCGCTCAGCGCTGCGCCGATCAAACTCACTGTTTGCCACCCCCGTTAACAATAATTCGCGACTGATGCCGCATTGCATCGGTCACGCCCTCAATATACGCGTTCAGCTTGGAAATCTCGCCCGCCTGATGCTCGACTTTCTCCCGCAGCTGCCGGTTTTCCTCAAGCAGTTCGTCTCGGCACCATGCTGGGAGATATTTTAGGATAAGCCATCGTTTAAATCTACCGAGCACGGTAATCCTCCGTTCCCATAAAAAATTCCCGCCGCAGGATGGTGTAACAAAAATAGCGGATATCATCCATCGCGTGATCGTCCTCTTTGATTACTTTATCCGTCGGGGAATCCTCGTCCCATCGGTATAGCCCGAACTCTCGAATTGCGTCTTTGCACAAGCTGCCGATCTTGATCCGCCCAGCCTGCAACAGTGCCGCCGTGTAGCTGATCCCCGGAATTACATCGTTTACAGCCTTAATGACCGGATATTTGTCTCGGCGGATGATCTCCGTAATCATGGACGCCGCCGAAGGGTCTATCACAATGCGCTCAATCGGCAAGCCCCCCGCCAACTCGTCCAGCTTCTCGTAATACTCACTGTCGGTAAGCTGCCGCCCCGCCCTTCCGCTGTAGTAAAACTCCCGGATGCGCGTCGCTACGCCATCCTTCAGGCACCACAGCCCCGCAGAAAACGGGTTTAGTGTGCCATAGTCCACGGAGATATAATAGCGTCCCCGATCTGGCAGCTCATTTGTCACGTGCTTTGCCGGGTCGAAGATCTGATAGACCAGCCCCTCGGCTACAACCCACAGGCCGCGGATGTACCGATCATAAAACACGCCCGCGAACATCGCTTGATACCGCTCCAGCGTTTTTTGAGACAATCCGGGATTATCCGACATCTCAAAGTGCAGATGCAGCGCATTGCGTTCCTCTGCGCGTTTAATCCACTCTGTGTAAAACCAGTGTTGCGGGCTTTCCGGGTTGCAGGAAAACCACATCTTAGCGCCGTCTACACTGCATCTGGTAAGCGCCTGCTCCGCGAATGATCGTGGCATAAGCGCCACCTCATCCAGCAGGACGCCTGCCAGTGTGCGGCCCTGAATCAGAGCATAGCTGCTCTCGTCCTTGCCGCCGAATACCTCAAAATAGTTTGTTGCACCGCCGCGCCGAACCTCGAGCACCTTATCCGCCCGCCGCCAGCGCATCACATAGCGCTCTTTTGCCAGCGTCATGGAGATAAACGGCACTACGATGTTTTTTGTTGCCGAATCCACGGTTTTCCCGCAGATGCCAAAGCGCTGCCCGTCGAACTCGCGCATTGCCCAATCCACAAACGCCCACATCATGATAGATGTTTTGCCGGATCGAACCGCCCCGTCACAGATCAGCGCGTCGTACTTGCTGTACGGAAACGCGAGGATCTTTTTTTGCTTATCACTAATCACTTTGCAGATCCTCCGCCATTTTCCGCAGGCTATCGCTCAGCGCGTCATCCTTAGCCGTGTCGGCAGGACTGCCGCCGATCATCGCCCATTTGTCGATCAACGTCCCCAGCGCGGTCGTGATCTGCGTCGGATTGGCCGTTTTCAGCTTCTCCGGGTCGTTCAGTGCATCAAGCCCCTTGCCGATGATCTGACACACAAGATCTTTCTTGCTGTCCATGTACGCCAGCACATCGGCTGTATTCTCTTCTTTTTTCTGTTTGCACAGCTCTGCAATCTCTGCATTACTCTGCACAATCTTCTTCACAGTGTTCAGCGAACACCCGTTTGCCTTTGCAGCAGCGTTGTAGCTGCCAAGCTGCACATAGTCCGCCATAATCTTCTTTTTCTGGCGATCTGTCAGCCTCGCAGCCATAACACCACCTCTCTTACCGCTTTATTGTGCCGCGCTCCCACCTCTGCGCTATGGATGGCACAAGTTCACCCGGCTAAATAGCCACACCTACTAATTACATAGGATTCGATGCAATTAAAAAGGCAGACACTCACGAGACCCATCGCGAATGTCTGCCCCGGTGCTCGATGCACCGCTTTTTTCGTTCCGCGTTAACGCAGCGGCTCGCGTTGCCCAAAATTCCTCTACCAGCTGAGCCGCCCGGTGATAACGGATGCCCGTTATCTTTTACTCGCAAGCGCCCGGGCGTACTTACATTGGATCGGGGGGATGGGAGCGACCCACCACACAGATACGTATCCGCCAGCCAACGCCGTACCCGTGCCGTCAACAGACGCCCCGCATGTGTTGGGGCCGGAACCCCATGACAAGTTCCGGCCCCTGGTGAAAAGGAGATCCAAGAGATGGTTGTGGTATCAGCGGGGGCCGAACCCGCAGCGCCCCACGATTGCAGGGCGCCCTCCCAACGAGTAGATACCGTGTGGTGATCGTCGGGAAAGGACAATGCGACGATCACCCGGAGGATGCAATGAGAAAAAGCATGCCGTGTAAAGTGGGTCTGGCCTGTCCCACTCTCCACGCTATCAATTATAGCATGTTTTTTGCGCCTAATGGCTCACCCTCAGCTCACAAGATCTAAATAATCTGCGATGTGCCACAGGAATTCGGCTTTCCGCCGCTTCATGGCCGCGACGCTGTACCCGCATCCGGTCGCGCGTTCCAGCGGGAATTTGTTGCGGTTCTCACAGCTCTGCACGATTGCACGGATCATCTTTCGGCGGACTTCTGCGCTTTGTACGCCGCGCCCCACTTGCTCCATCGCGTACTCTACAGCGCGCATCTTGCGCACACTCTCCCACGATTCCAGCCCCGCAAGCTGCTCCGCCTTGTTTTCTGCTGGCCTACCAGTACCAAACGCGCCGGGCATACCGTCTTGTGTGGCGCTCCCGGCAAGAATTGCATACCTCGCGTCTTTGTACGCCTGCACGCGCCGTGGATATCCCTTGACGTACGCAATGCACTCAAGCCGCACATCTGCAGGTAGTGTGTATTTTTTGCTCATGTACCCCCCTAATCCCCGAACGCTACATTATGCTCCTCTGCGAGCACCTGTTTGATGTCCTTGCGCTTAATCCTGCCATCGTTGATCTCTTCCGCAAGTGCTACAATGCACTCGTACAGATAACTGATCGACATGGTATCGTGCGCATCTGCCGTCTGCTCTTTGATGTGCCAACCGCACTTGTCGAGCAGCACCATCGCCACGTTGCCCATAGTATCTTGCGTGCCGTGCAACTTGCCCAGCATGTAAGCCTGTTTTGGGTTATTGGGCATCGATCTCCCGTTAACTTTCATCGCTGCCACCGTCCTTCCGTTCGCCGCTGCTACAAAAACCATCAGGTAGCATTCTATATTCCTCGTCGTATAGGATTCTCCGGGTGCACCAGCCGGCTTTAACGTGTTTTCCATCAATAAAAAGCGACGTCCTTCCGTAATGCTGAAAGTATTTGCAATCCCGACACCGCACCACTTCGACAAGCTGACCGCTTTCAACCTTCTTCTGCAACAAAATGAATTCATTCGTGGCGTACATTCTGCCTTTTGCGGCTTCGTGCGCCATGTCAGCCATTGGGCATGGCTCTGTACAACAGTTGCACCGCTTGCGGATTGCCTCCATCGCATCCGCTCTCTTGATGTATTCCTCCATTGTCAAAAAATCCCCTCCCATACTTCTTCATAACCAGTCTTTTCGTAGTCGATTTTCAGACGCTTTTCGCGGATCATGGTGTTCAGCGACCTGACACACGGACGTCCATACGTATTATCCTCACAATAGTCACACATACTGCCGAATCCACAGCACCCAAAAGAACTACCACCATCTGCACTGTGCCAGTTGCTCCATCTCTGGAAACCATTTTCCCACTTCCGTTTAGCTTTACCTGTGTTGTTACTTGATTGTTTCTCCGATGTGTCATATAACTGCATTTGGTCGGCCATTTTCAGCCCTCCTCCACATAACACCAGCTCTGCGGCGCGCTTGATGTCATATGGCGCTGCGCCGAATCTCGTATTGCGTAATCTGGTAAACTCGCTCAGTTCGCGCGGCGCGTCGTAGATGCGCAGGTCGACGATATGCCAGCCGTACAGCCACTTGCCGTCAGCGTAATTCTGGAAATCTTCCGGGTGCATACACGCACGGTCAAGGCCAAAATCGTTCCAACGCGCGTAGTCCTCATGTCGGAACGAGAAAATCGTATCATCGTCATACTCGTCGATGCGGTCACAGGTAAACTCCCCGATGACTTTGCCGTGCTTTCTCCACGCTCCGAGCGCAACACCGCTCTGCGTGCAGTAGATGTAGCACTTAAACGGCGTTTCAAGCTTCGGATGGGTCTTTCGCACCTCAATGGTCTTTTCGCCGCCACAAATCTTCTCGCACCACTTCGGGCGGATGCTTATCATAACGGCCTTGCTCATTCGTCCCCACCCCCTCTCAGTTCGTCATACAGCTCACTGAACCGCTTGTTCCACTTCCTTAGCCCGAAGAAACAGTACACGCCCAACACAATCCACAGTCCGCTGGCGATGTTTTGCAACAGATTTTCCATCATTCCACCTCCTGTCCCCAGTACTTCTTACGGCAGTCCATACACATCATTCCCGTTGCGCATGTATCTTCCGGCGTTCTGTATTGTATGGGGTTCATCAGGCATGGCAAAATAGCCAGCACGCCGCGTTCGTCAATCTTTGCCGCGGGCCACCGCGCCAAGAAATCGCTCTGCCGCGTCTTGCGCGGATGCTCCTGCGCCCACTTCTCCACGAGTTTTACCATCTTCTGCATTTGATCGACTGCCCCGAAATCGCTCGGGAACTCCGGCGTAAAGCCGCAAAATTCGTTCGCATCGCATGTGCTGCAAGGCCCTGCATTGCTGCACATCCGCTTCGCTTCGCTCAAAAACTTCATCGCATCCATGTTTATTCCCCCTTCTCCAACATGTCCGCCGCCGCCCGCAAGTCATCCGGCAGCATAATCGGCACATCATAGATATTCGCCTCGGCCCACTCCGCGTATTCGCGCAGCATCGCAATAAGCCCCTCCCGCGTCGGCTTTTCAGCGATCGCTTCAGCCATTGCGCCCATAAACGTGCGGTCGTCAGTCAGCATCATTCCGCCCTCCTAAAAGATCCATCTGCCCGCTGATAATGCCATCCTCCATCCACCAGTGCCACCATGACATGATATCTCCCTTTGCGGCCTGCTTTGGGTGCTTATCAAGATAGTGCTGCAGCGCCCGCATATACGCATCCTGATATTTCGGCCAACGCGCGAACTCGCGGGATCTGGACGCGCCGCCCATCGGGCAGCCTACGCACCCCACGCGGTTAAATCCCATGTCGTAGCAGGGGTTATAAGCAAGGTTCTCGCCCCGGATAAACTCCCACACGTCGGTATTTGTCCAGTGGATGATCGGGTTTACGACCGTCTTGCCCCGCACTTTGCACGCAGAGATAAACTTGTCATCGTGCTCGATGGGGCTGCGGCGCACATCGTCCTCAAACAGTTCCGCCGCATTTTCTGCGCTGATGCTGTAGCCGTCCGCCTTGGTCTTCCCGAGCACCTCAAGTTCCCCTCGAGACGCTCGCTGCGAACTCTCGTCGGCGCGAACGCCTGTCGCGATAGCCCGGTTTGCCCCGCCCGTCTCCTTGAGCACCGCGCAGCAAAATCGCCGCAACCTTGTCGGCAAGCCTTTATCGCCGATCAGCTTCCACATGCTCGTCCGCTCGCCCTTGTACGTCGGCATGTCTACATAGCACTTCACGCCCGCCAGTTCCAACTCGTGCATCTGCTGGCGCACATACTGCACGGTTTCCGGCGCATCTGCCGTCGTGTGCGAGTGCTGTACCTCGTAAGGGATTCCCGCGCGCCTTGCAAGCTCCAGCAGCACAAGGCTGTCTTTGCCGCCGGAATTGCAGATAAGCAGTGGCTGCTTGTAGTAGTTCAGGCTCATTCGGCTGCCGAGCTGCAAAAGGTTGATTGCCTGCTGTTCTTTATCCATATTTTTACTCCCATCACACCGCCACGCAGTCCATCAACTGCGCCATTGTCGTTATGGTCACGCCGCACCACTCCGGTAGGTTTGCGCGCACCAGCGCAGACGCCACGGGCGGACACACGGCATTGCCGCAACGCGCCACCTGTTTTGTACGTCCGTATTCGTGTCCCTGATAATCGCGACCGATGATGTAATCGGGCGGAAAACCCATAGCGTTGTACAGCTCGCGGGGTGACAGCATCCGCAGCCCGATGTCCGCGATGTAGTACAATGTCCCGCCGATCTCCAGCAGCAGCACCTCGTCCTCCGCCAGCGTGTAGCCGCAGAACTCGTTCAGCAGGTCGCGGATCAGCGGCCAGTATCCCAACTCGTCGCCGCCGTGCATCTTCGCCAGATACGCCTCGCACGCGGCGAACTCCCCGGCGCTGGTGGTCACTGTCTGCATCGGCTCATCTGCCCCATGACCCAGGTTGTCGCCCTTGAACTTTACAACATGGGCCGCCACCACCGCCTCCCGGTCGTGGCTGGTAACGGTGTGCATAGGCTCTCGCACGTCCAACGGTCTTCCGCCGGTGTAATACTCCACCAGATTGGCGCAGGTCAGGCCGTATCGGTTGGAGGCGTCCACCGTGTTGATGGGCGTACCCAGCCCGGACGCCCGGACACTCTCCGTCTGCTCTGTATGGTACTGGATAAGGGACGGAGCCACGATACCGCCCGTGTGCTTGGCGGTGATGGTCTTGTATGCATCTCCCACGGGCGCGATATGACCGCCGCCGGAATGGTTGCATTCCACGATAAACGGCTTGCCGCTCCTGATGGTGAACTTGTCCACGCCCCGTATGATCCGCCGCATGGTGTTCTTCGCCAGCGGGCGAACCGCTTTCAGGCCGTATTTAGCCATGATCTCTGCCTTGGATGCAAATACCGACGGGCAGGGCAGCGACCAGTCGATGATCTCCGATGCACAGCGCCACTTGGGCAGTCCATCCGCGCCGGTCTTACTATGGGTAGGTTTTGGCCAGACAATGGGCTTTCCGTCACAGCGGGCGATCATGTAAAACCGCTTGCGGGAGGTAGGCGCTCCGAAATCCGCCGCCACCAATTCCCGGAACTCTACTGTGTAGCCCAGCGCCTCAAGCTGGCTGATAAACTTGCGGAAGGTCGTACCGGCCAGTTTCTTCACCGGCTTTCCTTTCCGCACCGGCCCCCACGTCTGGAACTCCTCCACATTCTCCAGAATGATGACGCGGGGACGTACCGTTGCGGCCCACCGCAGGGTGATCCATGCGAGGCCGCGAATCTTACGGTCTACCAATGCCGCGCCCTTGGCCTTGGAAAAGTGCTTGCAATCCGGAGAGAACCACGCCAGCCCCACGGGACGCCCCCGGCACACGGCCTTTGGGTCTACGTCCCACACAGACGCTTGCAGATGCTCCGTGTAGGGGTGGTTTGTCTTGTGCATCAGGATCGCCGCCGGGTCGTGGTTGATGGCGATTGCCACCCGCTTACCCGTTGCAATCTCAATGCCTGTTGACGCGCCTCCGCCGCCGGCGAAGTTGTCCACGATGATTTCGTCAGTTAATGTCTCTTGTGCGAAAATCATGTTGCCTCCAACAAATCAAACAGGGAGATATTCATATCCTCCCGCTCGTATTCCTTGAGATAGCCAACAGCATCGCGGAAATATCCGCTGTTCAGCTCGATGGTATATCCGCGCCGCCCGGCTTTCATTGCTTCCAACGCAACGGTTCCCAGCCCGCCGAAAGGATCGAGCACCAGCTCGCCGGGGTTGCTGTAGCGGTTGATAAGTCTATCTACGATATCCAACTGGAGCGGGCAAACGTGCATCTGTTTGCGTCGCTGACTCTGCGTGGTGTTGAGCGTGCGCATACGATTGATATCGTCCCACACTTCGTCCGTCCAACTGCCGGGTGCCACGACCATGAAGGTCGCCGGCAACTTATCTTCCGCATCCAACTCTTTCGCCATACGGACATGCTCCGCGTAGTCATACACTGTCCCGCGGCTGTACTTCCGGTACGCTGCCTGAATCTTTCCGGTATCCATGCTCATGATCTCCTCTTTGGTCACAAGCCGGTCACCGGAAGAGCGCCAGAATCCGTGCGCATCGATCTGCCATTGTGCGCGGGTGTACTCGTCTTTGCTCTTCACGATTTTCTCATCTGCGTATGCTTTGCTCCGGTCAGTAGGCAGTTTACGGAACAGGAGAATATACTCTGGGCATCCCACACCCATTTTCGAGCCGTCCTTACATTGCTCCGTCCAGCCGAGCCGATACGTCTGGTTGTTCTCTCGGACAACATCCGTTACGACAGTAATCATCCCGAAGTATGCAAAACCATGTTGCATATAGTGACGGATGCACATCGCGTGGAACGGCTCCATAGTAGGCATGCCCATGCCTGTCGCGTTGCCGAATAACACACGATCCTTGACATGGCAGCAGAACACGCGGCCCGGTTTCAGCACACGCAGCAGATTCGGTGTCAGATAGTCCATCTGTTCGAAGAATCGCCGCGTGTCCTCGTTGTGTCCGAAATCGTTGTAGCTGGGGGTGTATTCGTAATGATTGGAAAACGGAATGCTGGTTACAATCAGATCTACGCTGTTTTCGGCCATCTTCGCCGTTTCTTCCACGCAATCGTTATTCACGGCGACGAAGTTTTTCCCCTTGATCTCCACTCTTTCAACTCCTATGCTCCGACTCATTCTCTCCGTTTGGGCTTCGCCGGAAAGCCCGTATTTCTTGACGATCTCGCGCATGCGCGCCTGCAGCTCGTCGTGCTGTTTCCACTTCTGCATCAGCACCCGGTAAATAGGGTCTTCCGCGTCTGTGTAAATAATGTCGATAATCACCTGTTCCGTCTGCAGAAACCTGTAAATGCGGTGAATCGCCTGAATGAAATCATTGAATTCATAGTCAATACCAACGAAGATAGCTCGGTGACAATGCCGCTGGAAGTTGCAGCCAGAACCGGAAAGGCTCTTCTTTGTCGCGAAAAGCCGCGTCTTCCCCTCCGAAAAGTCCACAACGCGGCGCTCCCGCTCGTCGTAGTCCATGCTCCCGTAAATGTCCACGGTTTCCGGCAGCGCCTTGAGAATTGCGTGACGCTCCGCTTCCAGATCGTGCCACAGAATGAAACGCGCATCCGGATCACTCTCTACGATCCGGCGAGCGGCATCCACTCGCGCCGCGATGCTCTCGCGCTTCTCCCGCGCAGCTTCCGTGAGGGATGTCGCCGCATCGTTCATGAGCTTAAACTGCCCGTCCCGGTCTATCTCGCTGCCGTAGTTATCGGCAATTACATGCGCTCTCACGTCCAGCGGCGGCAGATCGTAGCCGGTATCGTCATAGCCCAAATCAGAGGGCTTGCCCACAAACAGAGCCCACGAGGATACCCACAGCCAGAATTCATCTTCTTTATGCGGATATAGCGTTAGGTTGTTTGCCTTGGTGCTGTCGCGCTGGAAAAAACGCGTCAGAGCCTGCCCCGTGTCCATGATCTCAAGGTATCCTGCGTAGTGAATTAGCTCTTTGTAGCGGTTTGGTGACGGTGTCGCCGTGCATACCAGCTTGTATTTCACGCCCCGGAACTTGGGGAGAAATACCTGATACGTCTTGCTGCCGAAGCTGCGCAGCACGGACGCCTCGTCCAGCGCTACGGCTGTGAATTGCGTCGGATCAATATCACCATCCCGGACACGCTCATAGTTTGTCATGACGATCTCTGCGTCCGTTTCGGCCAGTTCCGCCATGCTGGTGATGTACTTCGGCGCGGGATAACCCAAGATGTGTTCCGCGTCTCGTGTGAACTCCTGCCGCACGCCCAACGGCAGAACGATCAAAGCCTGCCCGCCGTCATGCCGCACGGCCTGATGGCAAAACTCAATTTCCTGCACCGTCTTGCCCAGTCCAAACGACTGGAACAGGGCTCGGTGCCCACCGCGTAAAGCCCAAATCACGCTGTCACGCTGGTGCGGCTTGAGCGCCGGATTGATCTCGCCCGGGGCGACATCGAATCCCGTTTTCTTCGCAAGAACGATCTTAGATTTCAGAAATTCCAGATATGTTTCCATCACGTCACCACTCAACTACGATCTTTCCGCACTCCGGTACAAAGACCCGGAGAAACACCGCCAGCTCTGAAAAGTCGGAGTAATTGAACTCCATGCGGGCATGTTCCAACACGAGCCGTTTTGTGCCCTTCTGCGGCGTGGGAGTATCCTGCGCCATATCGGCGGCGGCACGCAACTCCTCCGTATCTGCTTTATGTACATCCGCTGCATCCGTATTGGCCCACTCCGCGAGTTTTCGCTGCCACATTTCCAGATTTCTGCCGCCACGGCGGAACGGCGCGCCGCACCTCTCGGCGCTATCTCGGATGGTCTGATCGCTTGCGCCCATTTCCTCTGCCAACCATTTGGCCGAGCCGCCAAATGACTGCATATTCCGGTAGAATTCCCGTTTCAGGTCATCCGGCATTTGCTTGAATTCGCGCCACGGCATGGGCCGTGAGATGTTGTAGCTTTTCACTTCTCCGTTTTTCTCCTTTCGCTGTTTGGCAGTCAGAAGGTCGCTCGGCAGCGTACACCCGCCGCGCTTCCGACTGATATGCGCAAATGCACCTCGCGCAATGCGCTTTTTCTGCATGCACTCGTAATCGAAATCATTCATACGGGCTGATCGTCACCTCCGTGCGGGGACTGTCCTTGTCGTATAACACGCGGCTCCCGTCGTGCGATACGATGATCTGGCTGTTATCGTCAGCCAGCACACCTGCGGCAACGAGCGCATCGTCTGCAGATTCCAGCAGATTTGTCAGATCTACGCGACGTCGGGACGGCATGTAGAACAGACACCGAACCTCGCACGGCGTGTCGATCGGTTTGTGTACTCCGGCGGAGATCGCAGCGCGCTTGCAATGCCAGACGGCCTGTGCTTCGTACTGCCGATACTCCGCAGACGGCATGACGAACGGCTTCCCGGTTTTGCTGGATCGCATGATCTGCTGATGGTTTTTCTTCGTCACTGGTGTGATCGGAATCGTGATCTGAATCGCCATATTCACCACCTCATGTACTTGTCAAGATCCTCTTGCGTCGCTTCTCCGCACTGCGTGACCTTCTGGCTCCACCTGTCCCACTTCTCCGCATTCCTGCAAGCCGCTTTCCAGTCTTTCATGGGGGTCTTGCCGACCATCCATCCCTTCGAGGCATAGAAGTCGATGAACTCCTGCGGATCTACCGGCGAATGGCGTTCGGCCACATAGGACTGAACCTCTGCGAGCGTGGGCGGTGTGAAGCGCTTCGCGCGCGCCTTATCACCCTGACCTTGTCCTTGACCTTGTCCTTGACCTTGTCCTTGACCTTGTCCTTGTCCATAGCTTGATTTGCTGTCGACATCAAGCACTTGCTCGTTTTGCTTAGCAAAAGTAGCATTTGTTTCGTTTGCTTGGTTTTGCTTGCCTTTGCTTGCGGCGACTGTGCCGCCCTTCTGGCCGCTTTCGCGGCGGCGCGCAGATAACTCCGTCTGCGCACGGATGGATTCGTCGATGTCTCGACGAATCGCCGGCCAAATAAACTTCTCCGGCCCCGTGAAGCTCGGGGCTGTACCGTCGCGGCGGTAAGCGATCATCGCCCGGACAATCGCCCCCACCGCCGCGTCGTCATACTCGCAAAAATAGTCGTCGTAGCTCATCCAGAGCTTGACATACTCCTTGCTCTCTGCCATGCGTTACACCTCAGAACGGGAAATCCGGATCATCTTCAATCTCATCGAAGTCGGATGCATCCACGTTTACGGCGTGCACTGCGGGCTGCGCGTCCTGCGGCTTGCTGTCGCCGAAATAGATGCTGTCGGCGATAACCTCCGCGCTGCGGCGCTTGTTGCCGTTGTTGTCCTGCCAGTCGCGAATCTGCAGGCGGCCCTCCACGACGGCCATGCGGCCCTTCGTGAAGTAGCGGGCGACAAACTCAGCGGTCTGACGCCACGCGACCACGTCGATAAAATCCGTCTCCTTGTCGCCGGACTGGGACTTAAAGTCTCGATCGACGGCCATCGTGAAGCTTGTAACGGGCGCCCCGCTCTGCGTCCTGCGCAGCTCGGGATCTCTTGTGAGTCGGCCCATGATGGTAATACGATTCAGGCTCATTCTGCCACCTCCAGCCGCTCCGCGAACTGCGCCAGCTCCACGGCTTTAAAGTATACTCGCGGGTTCCCTTTGGCGATCTGATACCCCTGCAGCAGGCCATCCCGCCGCAAATCATCCAGCGTATCGAGGCTGATGCTCAGCATCTTTGCCGCATCAGTTCTCGTATAGAGGATCTTCTCCATTGTTACCTCCTAAATAAGATTTCCCGAATTCCCGGATAAAGCGCTCTTCACTCCATCCCTGCTCCCTCATGCATTTGAGCTGCCCGTATCTCCGCAATCGGCGCATCTGTGCGCCGCTGCGGTGCACGGACGATGGGCCGAAGATGTGGCATCTATTGTGGCACAGGTACACCACAAGTCCGTATTTTTCACTTTTGCGGCGGTATGATCCGCCAAATACGTGATGCCCGTCCAAAGGATCCTCCGACCCGTTCCGCCCACACAGGAAACATCTACAGTTCTCCGGTTTTTGCACCATATCCCTCCGTTCCGTCAGATACGAATTCCGGGCAGTATTGGATTTCAAAACTATGCATAATCTTGCCGCTATCCCCAGATTTACGCGTCGGCACAGCCCGCCAGCCGTCAACTGGCTTGTTTTCTTTTCGCGTCCAACTGCACCCGCCCGCATAATTGCGACAGTGCCAGCATGGCTGCGTCGGTGGGCGCGTATATGCGTAAGATCTGCTCATGCGCCACCTCCCATCGGCTGTGCCGCGCCCCATCTGGATTTCAGCGCATCCAACTGCCACGGGGTCATCGTCTCGATACCCTGGGCCTTGCAATCAAATACAACAAGGTCGATCAAGCGAGACATCTGCGCGACATCGTAGTCGCTGGAGGATATATAGGATTTGACGTTGTGGTATCGGGGAATATTCCGACACGGCCCCATATCCTCAGTAAGCCTGCCAATATGCCCGGCGCACCACACTCGATCCCACGCGGCAATCCGATCTTCCCGGACGGGGACAATCTCACAGTTTCCTCCGACATCCTTGATGTACTCCCGGTACAGTTCATTTGGTGGAACGCGCACTTTCGCAGATAGCTGGTTGATAAGCTCCCACATGTAGCGGTTCGCATCAAGGCTCCTGCCCTTGCCCTTGAACTGCAAGGTATACTCTTTGTCTGGATTCACTTCGTCGCACACGGACATGGCGGATGCGGGGGACTGCACCCGCAGGCACAGCCACGCCCCCTCGCGATCTTGGTACCACCGTGCGCCGCCCTTTTTGATAGCCACCTGAATCATCCTGCGACTTCAGCTCTCTGCACGGAGTTAATGCATTTGGCACAGAGCGTCTGCCCGTACATCCGATTGGAGTATTCGCGCAGATCTTTCACGCTCCAAACGCTTCCGTCGGATTTTTTCGCGGGGCGAATCGGCGTATTGCAGCCGTCGCAGATAACGGGTTCCTCCTGCGGCTTGCTCCGCCCAGATGTAGCTTGTCCGGATTTTGCGCGACCGCCGAAGCTGTAGACCGTATTCCCGTCGGATGTGATCGTCAGAGCGACAATATGCTCCGATGCATCATATTCAATGGACGCCACGTCAAATCGGTCATTGCATGTCCATCTCCCGCCCCGGTCTTGCTTGAGTTTGGCGCAGTTCGCGGCGGGAACCCACACAAACGGGGCGCTGTAAAGCTCTCGACCAATGCCGTGCTTGAACCCTGCGCGCTTGAAAGCATCGCTCGCACGGCCTTTCTCGGCTTCTGTGTTGCTCTCCGTCCCGGCGTCCCACTTCCACACAAGGCCATTACCGTAATCTACGCCAAGTCCGCCGTAGAGCACGCCGTCGACCAGCTTAAAGTCGTTCTCCCACTTGTCTGCGCCTACTGTCTCGTCCAGCAGATCAGCATCCGTTCGTGCTGTTTTGTAGAGTAGCAAACTCACGCCTTTTTCTGTGCATCGCTGCACCCGGCACTCGATCTCATCCGGTCGCAGCATCCTAAATCTCTTCACTCTCTTGTACCTCCTCAAATTCTTCATCCGTAAAAGTCAGGGGGCAGTCATATCCGATTGTCTTAGTGTCCAACAGATATTCACCTGTGCGGCGGCACTGCCGCCGTGCATAGGTCTCCAGCATCGGGCATAGGTCGCAGCAGATATGCCCGTCCGGGAACCAGATCGTAGCCGTGGCCTTGATGTATTTGCTAACGCCGCTACTCATTTGACACCTCATCTCCGATGAAACGCCCGCGAAGCACCGCCTCGTCCAGCGTGTCACCCTCGAGCTGCTCCGTGAGCCAGCGCAGTTCCTCCAGCGTGTAGCCGTCCCGCAGATGCCCCAGAAACCGCCCCCGCGCGCTCAGCGCGCACTTGCGGCAGATCCGGTCGTCCTTGTTCTTCCACCCGTGGCACACCGGGCAGTCGTCCGCCTCGTACTCGTAGCCGTTTCCGACCTCCTCGCCGCAGTGCGGACACCGGATAATCGTCCCGTCCCCGTACTCCTCGGATTCGTCCGCAACCTCGTCCCACTCCTCAAACACGCTCTGGCAGTTGTCGCAGATGTACATTGCACCCTCCCTTGCGCCACGGCGGGGCCGTCCCCGCCGTGGCATGTCCGTTACATCATCACCGTTACAAGATCCCTCTCGATCTCGTCCTTCAGCGCTTCGCTCAGATACGACTTGATCGTCTGCCGCGCTGCGAGCTTCCACATGCCGCCGTCCGCCTCCGTAAAGGTGATCCCGCGCTCGTCGATGCGGATCAGGAACAGCCCCTCCGGCTGCTCCACCTCCTGAAACGTGCGGTAAGGCCGCAGCTTCACCAGCGGGCGGATCGTGCTGTTCTGCTGGAGCGAGACGCCCTTCGATGTCACGACCGTCGTCGCCACGCCGATGTCGTTGTAGGTGATCTTCGCGCCGGTTGTAATCTGGCTCAGCAGTGTCAGTGTATACGTCCGGTCTGCGCTCTCCTGAAAGCGCGTCTGCAGGGCGACCGCCGCCTGATCGAACGGGAGCTTCGTCTGGCTGTCCCATCCGGGAACGTCCTTCGCCTGCGCCTCATAGTAGACGATGCGGTTCTGGCGGAGGTCATTGCGGGGATGCCCGAAGCAGGACACCGTCAGATGATCGCGCACAGACAGGTAGATCCGGCTCCCCTCGAGCAGTGTGGCCTCGCTTTTCACCATCTGCACCAGCGCGTCCAGACTGTTCAGACTGATCGGCTCGATGTAGTCCAGTTCAGGGCGGATCTGCTCGATCCCACCGTTCGAGACGCTGTACATAGCGCCCGCGTTGTCCGTCACGATCTTCGGCCCGGATACCTCAATGATCTTTTCGATAGCTGCCTTCAGCATGTTCATTCTCCTCCTTACGCAAATTTAATGAGTTTGAGTTCCGCCGGCTCGTCCTGCTCCGTGCAGTCCACGGAGAGCTGCCCCGGCACCTGCGGCGTCATCTCGAGCACCGTGTCACGATCCGCCACATACAGCATCGTCGTCACGGGGTTCGCCGGTGCGAGCTTGGTCGTCACCGAGCAATTGACAACGACGTTCTGACGGCTGTCGTCGGGGCAAAGCTCCAGCGTGATTGTCACCTTGCGCTTTGCCTTCGCCGTCGTGTTCGGGTCGAGAATGTTCTCCACGATTGCCGCCATCGCGTAGTCCGCCCTCTCCTGAAATGCGCCGTTGCACATCTGCAGGATGGATTTCCTGAGATCTTCGTTCATGTCCTGGTTCCTCCCTTATATGTCCACCCATGTATACCGGGTGTTCTTTGCCTGTCCGCACATGGCCCGCGTAATGGCCTTGCGCACCGTCTGATACGGCTTGCCGATCATCTCCGCCAGCTCCCGTATCGTGTCCGCCTGCGCGATCGGCAGGCGGTACTTGTCCTTCGTCACGAGCTGGTAAACCCTCATGTCGTGCCCTCGTGCTCCTGCGCCGGGAGACAGGACTTCTGCCGCCATCGCCGGACGGTTGACTTGCTCCGCCCGATCTCGCGCCCGATCTCCGCGTCGCTCTTGCCCTGCGCGTAAAGCACGCGCATCTGTTCGCAGATCGCCGCCGCCTTGCGCTTGTATTCGGCGCGATCAGTCTGCATGGCCTTCCCAATCGGCTCGCTGACCCGCCGGGCCTTGCGCTTCTTCTTTGGATCCATCGGATCATATGCCGCGCAGTGTGGCCCGCGCCATGGCCCGCCCGGGAAGTCCTTAAGCTTCACGCGCGGCCAGTTCATCGTCGCGTAGTCGCACTTGTGATAGGCGTAGCCCATCAGCATCGCGTTGTAGCGGCATGTCCTGCACTTGTCGTCGCCCTTCTTCATCGCAGTTCCTCCGGCGGCTCAGGCAGCGGCATCCAATATTTGTTGGTGAGGATGGACACATCATCGGCACTCCCGAGATCGTAGTAGTCTCTACAGTTAAAACGCTGATGCCTCGCCGAAAAACACATTTCAGTTACACTGCCCCATTTCGTGACCACCAGATACTGCCCGGATTCCTTCGGCAGCGCGTCCTCCACGGAGATCCAGCCCGCCTTCGGCTCCACCTTCCGGCGGCTCTTGATGAATTTCATCGCCGCCCCTCCATTCTGCTGACTGCCCGGACGATCCCGGCGGCCAGCGCCGCCGCGCCCAGATAAGTGATGATCCATTCCATCATTTGCCCGTCCTTTCCGCGATCCACGCATCCAGCAGCACACCGAAGATTTGGAACACGCGCTCGCCATCCATGCGGATGCAGATGCCGAATGGATACGCTCCCTGTTCCAGCCCTGCCGCAAGGCTCCTGTCGCTGATACGCATGCCGTTCTCCCGCAATTTCGCGGCGGCGTCTTTCAATGTCAGTGTCTTAATCATGCTTTTTCTCCTTGTTTAAATATTTACTTCCCCCCCCACGACCACCTCGTATTACACATCCACTCTCCCTTTATCCCAGATTTGCATATATCCGCAATATTCCAGTTGAACCATTTAACCTCTTGCGGTATAATATGCACAGAAAGGAGGTATAAAAATGGATCTAACCTTATCAGAAAAGCTCATACATTCCGTTGTCCCGCTTGCGATCCTTGACAATTCAAATCGCCATATTGGCTCGGCAACGGGCTTTATCCTCGCGTTTATGCAGTCAGAAGAATTTTTTGTCCCGGCGATAGTCACAAACCGGCATGTATTTGAAAATGCGCATGCTATTGGGGTCACATTTACCGCCGCGGGGGCTGATGGATCGCCCGACATTGGCCGATCTGTGAATGCTGTAATCAGCGCAAGTCGCGCAATAATGCACCCAACTAACACTATAGACCTCGCTATTCTTCCAATAGCCAATGCACTCAAAACTATGTCCGATTCCGGGAACACCCCGTTTTACACCTATTTGGAAACAAGCCTTATCCCGTCCGAAGATGAATGGAAGAATATGGACGCAGTCGAGCGAGTTATTATGGCCGGGTACCCAAAGGGTATGCGCGATACGGTTAATAACCTCCCAATCGTTAGAGGCGGAATAACCGCAACCCCTCCTCAATACAACTTTATGGGATCACCTGAGTTTCTCGTCGATATGCCATGTTTTGAGGGTTGCAGTGGATCCCCAGTGTTTATCTTAGAAGAAGGAGGCTACCACGATAGGCGAGCGCATCGCATAAACATTGGAGGATCCCGCATTTTCCTCCTAGGTGTTCAACACGCCATCCCACTTTCAAGGGCAACTGGCACGCTGGAAGTCCTCCAGTCTGATGAATCAATTAATATCAAACCCGTGATGCCGCTTTATTTGAACATTGGATACATTGTCAAATCGTCAGCACTTTCGGATTTCGATCCCATCTTGAGATCCATGATTCCCTGACGTGTCTTCCAAAAACGACAAAACTGAAATGTCTTCTTTTCGCCGCTCTTGTGTTGCAGCCACGAGAGCGGTGATTTCTTCAACCGTGCCGGTGATTTTGATCTCCATTCCCTCACCTCCTTTCCAGATTTTGTCTAATACTTTAGACACTATCGCTAAAAAAAAGCTCAGCGACCGTCGTGTCCAGCGCAGCTGCGATCTTCTCGAGCGTTCGCGTAGACACGCTTCGATTCGGATCACACTCGAGCGTCGAGATGGTCTGGCGACTTACTCCGCTTTTTTTCGACAGGGCCTCCTGAGACATCCGGAGAACCTCTCGTCTGTCCTTGATTTTGTAGCCCAAACTGTTCACCTCCCGTCCTTTGAGCCGTCTAACGCTTTTGACACTGTCATCTTACCATACCTCCTCCCAGCTGTCAATATCTTTTTACATACTTGTCAAAAATTTTTGATATTTCTATTGACTTTATCATTCATACATTGTAAAATAAATTGTGCAAAGGAAAGCGAGGGCCGATCATGAAATTATCCGAAATTACAAAGCAATACCGGTTAGAGCACGGCATATCCCAGAGACAGATGGGGGCACAGTGCAAACTTTCAACCGGGTACATATCCCTTATCGAAAAAGAATTTAATCCGCAGACAGGGAAGAAGATGGTTCCGTCTCTTACCGTAATGAACAAACTTGCGACCGGGATGGGCATCACGTTGGACGAGCTTCTCGCCATGTGCGATGACATGGATGTCAATCTCAGCGATAAGGACACGATCACGCCCTCCAACATCCTCCCGATGCCCGCCGTGCGGAAGATCCCGCTCGTCGGAACCATCGCCTGCGGGACGCCCATCCTCGCCGAGCAGAATATCGAGTGCGATGTCGACATCCCCGAACATATCCACGCTGACTTCGCCCTCCGCTGCAAGGGCGATTCCATGATCAACGCCCGCATCTATGACGGCGACATCGTCTATATCCGCTCCCAGCCGGAGGTGGAACACGGTGAAATCGCCGCCGTTGAAATAGACGGGGAGGGGACGCTCAAGCGTGTCTACATATTCCCCGATCAGGTCGTCCTGCAGGCAGAGAACCCCCGCTATGAACCCCGCGTCTATAAAGGCGAGCAGCTCGCCGATCTTCGCATCCTCGGCAAAGCCGTCGGCTTTACCGCCCAAATTCAATAAGGAGGAATGCCCCATGTCTCCCGCGCTTATCTGCGTGGACGGTGGGACCGTCTACAAACAGTATTACCGCGATCCGCTGGGCATCGTGTATCTGTTCTCCCTTAACCGAAAGCGTTCCGATGCCGACGTAGTTCTCACCCCCGGCAGCAACAGCACGCTGGTCTGTCAAGGCCGAGTTATCACAAAGCGCCGCTTCCAGATTCCGGGTTGATTTATAAAGGAGGATACGCAGCTATGGTGTCGCAAGACCGCATAAGGCATTGGGTGAGATTGTGTTTACGTTGCTTATTGCGCTTGATTGCATCCCTGTTGATTTGGGCTTTTGCGTTATTTCTGCTTCTTACTATCGCGGACAATATATGGGGAGCGGCTGAAACGGATACAATTACCTTATCTGCCGGGTATACTCTGTTCATTATACTGGGGCCAACTGCACTGGCATGTACAATTTGGATTAGGCCCGTCCGGAGCTATGTCAAGAAAACGCGCAAAAAATCCCCGCATACGGAATATCTCCCCAAGCCACCTGAAGCTACCTCAGACGGGGCGGGTGGAGAGAACCACCCCGATATAGCGCACGCGGTTACATTCGATGTTTCAAATTTGGATAGCATCGAAGATTATCAAGCTCATCGCCAAGCAGAAATCGACACTCTCGAATCAAAGTACGACTTATCAAGTGCAGAGGGAATTATGTCCATCCCCCAAAACGCAAGTGTCCATCGCGGAAGCGGAATACAAAGCTATACCGGGGACATTGACTATTATCTGCGACGGAAAAGCCACGACTATGAAGATGCGGGCAACATAGACCTTGCCGTGCTGTGTTTGAAAAAATCCAACGAAATCCGAATGTTCTGCCGGAACGGATATCGGCGCGACGATTATTACACGCTGGTTCGGTTACTTGCCCGGTGTGGGCGTGTCGATGAAGCACGGGCCGAAAAGGAGAAGATAGATCGTTTTTTTGATACTTTGGATGACGAAACAAACGACAGCTATGCTCTTGACTATAGTTTCATTGTTCGGCGCGTTGTCAACGCAGCGAAGTCTTTTAACACAGATTTGGTCATCATGAGTGTACACGGGAACGCTTGCCCCGAGTGTGCGAAATATCAAGGCCGCGTATTCTCATTGTCCGGCAAGGATCGGCGATTTCCGAAAATTCCAGATGTGTTCTGGAAATACGGGGGGATACATCCCGGATGTGGCCACAGTTTTTACCCGTTCATTTATGGTGTCACTGACGGGGACATGTCGTATACATTGAGTGTTCAGAAAATATCGAACCGGAAGTACGCGAAGAATATTGTAGCATTCAGCAATCGACCATTCGTGGATGACCGCCCGCAGGAGGATATAGATTCGGCCCTTCAGCTGAAAGAGAAGGAACGACTGGAAACAGAACACAAACGTTACCTTTGGGATCATATGATAGAATCCGAAGCATCCAAGGGTGTGGATGCACGGAACTTTGCGTGGTTGCAAGAAAATCTACCGGATATATGCCCAAAATCACTCAGTGGCTATCGGCGCATGAAATCTCAGAATACGAAAAACTTTCAGAAGCTCGCAGCCGCCGCTTTGGTCCGTGGTATCATCTTATAGCAAAACAGGCCGTCCTTTTCGGGGCGGCCTGTTTGGAGAGGAGGTATATTTTGAACTGTATCAAATGCCGCGCCGAGTTGCCGGACGGCGCGCAATACTGCCCACAATGCGGCAAAAAGCAGATGCCTACCCAGAGACGCACAGCAAAGCGGGCGAATAGAACCGGCAGCGTATATAAGCTTGCTGGCCATAGAAAACGTCCGTGGGTGGCGATGAAGAGCAGGGTAATCATCGGCTATTACCCAACGAAAAAAGACGCTATAGAGACGCTGGAGCAGCTTGCAGGCCGCGATATAAATGAGCGCTATAATATGACGTTTGCAGACGTCTACAACGCGTGGAAAGCCGAACACTATCAAGAGATCGGCCCCGGTGGAATCGCATCATATGAGCGCGCGTTCGACGTATTCGCGGCGCTCCATGACCGTCAGTTCCGCACTTTGCGCACAGCGGACTACCAGGCTGTCATGGATGACCACAAAAGCAAATCGCACAGCACCTGTAATAAATACAAACAGCTCCTCACGCAGATGTCCGCATGGGCCATCCGGGAGGAGCTGATAACAACAAACTTTGCATCTTTCGTGCGCTTACCGCCGCAGGAAAAGAAAGAAAAAGAAATATTTACAGATGAAGAAATTGCAAAACTGGAGCAGGACGGCAGCGACGCCGCAAAGATCGTGCTCATGCTGATCTACACGGGTATGCGCATCGGAGAATTATTTGCCCTGCCTGTCGCGAGTTGGCATGGAACCTACGTTGTTGGCGGAGAGAAAACCGACGCCGGGCGGAACCGCGTTATACCGATCCGACCAGAGGGACGCGCATATTTTGCTTACTTCGCGCGCCGCGCTGACGGGGAGCTGCTCTTGTCCGGTTATGATGGGCAGCGGATTCCCGCAAACTTCCGCCGAAGGGATTATTATCCGCTACTCGAGCGATTAGACATCCGCAAACTGACGCCGCACGCAACACGGCACACATATGCCAGCTGGGCGCGAAGGGCAGGCATCGCGCCCGAAATGCTCCAAAAAATTCTCGGTCACGCAGACTATTCCACGACCGCAAATATCTACGTCCACACCGACCCAGAACAGCTGGTCGCCGCGGTCGAAACAGTGCGCGTTACTAACACGTTACTAACAAATTCAGTATGCATAAAAAATGAAAAACCCTGAAACCGTTGCGGCATCAGGGTTTTCATGGTGCCCCGTTGGGGATTCGAACCCCAGACACCCTGCTTAAAAGGCAGGTGCTCTACCGACTGAGCTAACGGAGCGTAAGCGTAATATATAACAGGATGGGGAGCCATCCGGAAGTGCTTGGCAGGGATGGCTGGACTCGAACCAGCGAATGAGGGAGTCAAAGTCCCTTGCCT